>OJNK01000222.1_pt1 | contig 45112 bp, 32 predicted proteins | sample 1597811 | NCBI WGS metagenome assembly OJNK01 (sample SAMN00265073, study PRJEB22529) | human gut metagenome
CACGACTTCGGAGGGTGTGGCTGGGGCAGTTCGCCCCAGCCGCCTATCGGGGGTCACTCTGAGCGGCACGGACGTCAAATATTATACCACCAATGAAAAAGGCGAGATCGACCGCCTCATCCTCAGCGACGTGACGGGCGATCTGTGGGAGTACGCGGCACTGGATGGCATCCAGGCAGCCACCGATTATGCGGGCAGCAAGATCGACGAGAAAATCAACGAGAAAGTTTCCTCTTCCTCTTCGACAAGCTCGTCTCTGGCAGGCATGACCACGACCACCGAGGATGACGACCAGAAAGCCAAGCAGACCGCGCTGGATGTGCGCAACATCCTGCTGCCCAGCACCAGCGATGTGCTGTATGGTCTGGTGGATGGCAGCATCGTCAGCACCACCTGGAACCAGCTCACCGGCAGCACCGACCGGCTGGCTGCCTACGTGCTGAAAAAGGTGGGCAACAATGTAGGCGGCGTGGCAGGCAATATCATTGACTACTTTGCCTCCGGTGCCAACTATGTCTGCTATGTCAACGGCAAGCAGGTCACCTATACCACCTCGGTCAAGTACCCGGTCATCGCGGGCGGCGTGGCCATTGGCAAATCCGCCGACGGCAAAAAAGTCAACGCGATGGTCCAGCTTTCCCCGGTGGTGGTGGATAAGCTGGGCGCCGGCTGGGTCATGAAAGGTGATACCCGCTATGAGACCGCCGACGACATCCAGGTCTATCTGTGGAACCAGGGAACTTATTACAAAGTTTCTCTGGCCGACCTCAATCCCCAGGATTACAAACTGATCGGCTGGTACGATAACCAGGGCCATTCCGCAGGCAATAAGATCCGCCTGCTGGTAGCCGTGCGCACCAACTAAAAGCAAAACAGAACCAAAGCCCCTGCGCAGGAGTTTCTCTTGCGCAGGGGCTTTTTGGCATTGGGCAGCTTGAGCGAACGACAACCACCCGCTCCGCTGGTGGAATAAAAACGGCTTTGATGATGGGGCCGATGGTGATGGTCTCCAGCTTGGAGAAATCAGTCACCTCCTGATTTTTATTTTACTGGATCTGAAGGCGGGGCGCAAGGAGAGCCGAAAATCCGCATGACACGGATGGTTAGTATCGGCTAATGTGCAACAAGCACAAAAATAATTCTATAACATTGGTAAGTAATAGATTAAAAAATGATGTTAAAGTATTGACAATTTGCTCCGCACGGCGCTATAATGCAGGTACAGTAATTGATTAACACTTTTAATCAATTAAAGATTTTTTACCGGATGAGATTTGGGGTTTGGCAAAAAATGACGAATCTCAAACAAAAAACGATTGCTTGCTTGAAGAACGAATTGATTAACACTTTTAACTAAAAGGAGAAAATGATTATGAAGTACTTCCTGGACAGCGCAAAACTCGATGAGATCAAGCTCGCTTACAACACCTTTGGCATTGACGGCGTTACCACCAACCCCCGCCACATCATGCTGAGCGGCAAGCCGTTCCTGACGGCCATTACCGACATTGCCAACTGGATCAAGGAAGAGGGCCTGGAGGGCTACGAGAAGTTCCCCGTCTCCGTGGAGATCAACCCCCATCTGGACGACACTGAAGAGATGATCGCCGCCGCAAAGAAAGTCTCCGCCATCAGCGAGAACTTCGTCATCAAGATCCCCTGCACCGAGGCTGGTGTGGCTGCTGCCCGCCGCCTGGAGAAAGAGGGCATCCGCACCAACGTGACGCTGGTGTTCAGCCCGGCACAGGCCATCTGGCCCGCAAAGAACGGCTCTCTCTTCGTTTCCCCGTTCCTGGGCTGGAAAGAGGCCAACGGTGAGGACTGCAAGCAGTACATCAAAGACATCGTGGATATCTATAAGAACTACGGCTTCTACGGCAAGACCCAGATCATCTGCGCGGCCATCCGTACCCCCAAGCAGATCGTGGACTGCGCGGTGGCAGGTGCCGACATCGTTACCACCGGCCTGGCCGTCTATCAGGACGCCATCAAGCACGCTTACACCCGCCAGGGCATTGAGACGTTCATCAATGCATGGGATAACACCGTGACGGAGTAAGCGGAACACAAAGCAGCGAGTGAGCAGGAGCAAAAGGAGAAGCACTATGAAAATCGGCTTTATCGGTCTGGGCATCATGGGCGAGTCCATGTGCGAAAACATTGTCAAGAAGCATGACGACACCGTCTACTGCTTCGATTTCATCCCCGCAAAAGTGGAGCTGCTGGCCTCCAAGGGCGCGGTTCCCTGCAAGGACTCGGTGGAGCTGGCCGAGAAGTCCGACGTCATCATCTCGATGGTGCCCAAATCCGAGCACTCCATGAGCGTGTATAAGACCATCCTCCCGGTGCTGGGTGCGGGAAAGACCTGCATTGATATGTCCACCATCGACCCCAGCGTCTCGGTGGAGATCAGCAAGATGGTCAAGGCCACGGGCGCTGCATTCATGGACGCTCCTGTCGTCAAGAGCAAGCCCGCCGCCATTGCCGGCAAGCTGGGCATCTACATGGGCGGCGACGAAGCCACCTGCGAGGCTATGCGCCCCATCCTCGCTTACATGGGCGAGAACATCATCCGGATGGGTGATAACGGCAAGGGCCTGGTCATGAAGATCTGCCACAACGCACTGGTCACGCAGATCCAGAACGGCGTCAACGAGACCCTTTCTCTGGCACAGCTCAACGGTATTTCGGTGGAAGATTACGCAACGGCCATCTCCTACGGCGGCGGCCAGAACTTCTATCTGGACGGCCAGTGGCAGAAGCTGCGGGATGAGGACTATACCACCGCGTTCTCTCTGGCCAACGCCGCCAAGGATGTGGGCATCTGCATGAACCTGGCGAAAGAGTGCGGCCTGGACATGCCCGGTGAGGCAAACGTCAAGAAAGTTTACGACAAGGGCATGGAAGCCGGAATGGGCGGCGACGACTGGCGCTCGACCTTTAAACTGGTCCGGGGCCACTGATAAAAGGGGAGTGCAGTGATGGAAAATCGGTTAGAGCATCTGAATCAGGTCAACGATGTCCCGGTGCACAGCGTGCTGGATCCGGAATTCGCCTCCTATGGCCGGGTGGTCACGGGCTATGATTTCAGTGAGATGATCGCCTACATGGAGCAGAACACCCCCATCCCGGAAAATGGCAACACCTATGTTGCCAGCGTGCCCGAGATGGAAGCCCTGGCCGTGAGTGCCGAGGTGCAGAAAAAATTCTACGGCGACATGCCTATGGAAGTGGGCTATTGCAATGGCCGCAATACCACCTGGAACGGCTTTGAGTATCACAAGGGCAGCGAGATCAATGTGGCTGTCACGGATTTCATGCTGATTTTGGGCCATGTGTGGCAGATCGAGGACAACACCTACCGGTTTGAGAACGCAAAAGTCTTCTTTGTGCCCAAGGGCACGGCAGTGGAGATGTACCAGACCACGCTGCACCTCTCGCCCTGCCGGGTCTGCGATGCAGGCTTCAAGGGCGTGGTCATCCTGCCGCGGGGCACGAACACTCCGCTGGACGAGAAGACCCCTAACGGCGACCCGGAGAGCAAGCTGCTGCTCCAGCGAAACAAGTGGGTCATTGCACACCCGGAGCGGGAGCCGCTCATCAAGCAGGGCGCTTACCCCGGCCTGCTGGGCGAGAACAAGGAGCTCCACTATTAAAGGGCCAAATGGCTGAGAAAGGGCAACCATGGAGATCATTTGCAAAGACCGGGTCTTTACCCTGAAAAACGGCAGCGATGTGCTGCTGCATACCGACGCCAACACCCCGATGGTTTATGTCGGCTACGGCGAAGAGCGTGTGGAGATGTACCGCGGCAACTTCAAGCTGGAAGATCACCTGCTGGAGCGCCGCCCCCTGACCCTGACTTCTGCCCGTGTGACAGAGCAGGGAACAGAGCTGGATCTTGAGGGCCAGCTCAAGCTGCTGGTCACCGAGAAAGAGGGCGCTGTCACCCTGACGGTGGCGGAAAAAGCCGAGGGCATCAACCGCTTCTGGCTGCATGTGGAAGCGGCCGAGGACGAGCATGTCTACGGCTGCGGCGAGCAGATGAGTTACTTTGATCTGCGGGGCCGCCACTTCCCGCTGTGGTCCAGCGAGCCGGGTGTTGGCCGTGACAAAACAACCTACGTTACCTGGCGCAGCGACGTGGAAAACGGCGGTGCGGGCGGTGATTATTACAACACCAATTACCCGCAGCCGACCTACGTTTCCAGCCGCCATTATTACCTCCACATGGATACCACGGCTTACGGGGATTTCGATTTCCGCAACCCGCGCTACCATGAGCTGCAGTGCTGGAATGTGCCGGGCTTTATCCGCATCGAAGCCGCCCCCACATTCGTGGAGCTGCTGGAAAAGCTGACCGCGTTCCTGGGCCGCCAGCCGGAGCTGCCGGAGTGGATCTACAACGGCCTCATCATCGGTGCCCAGGGCGGCAACGAGCGCAGCTTTGGCATCGTGGACAAGAGCCTGGAGCACGGCATCAAGGTCTCCGGCCTGTGGTGCCAGGACTGGTGCGGCAAGCGGGTGACGAGCTTTGGCAAGCGCCTGCAGTGGGACTGGCATTTCCACAAGGAAATGTACCCCGATTTGCCCAAACACATCGAAGAGCTCCACGCCCGGGGCATCAAGTTCCTGGGTTACATCAACCCCTACCTCGTCAACGATGGCGAGCTCTACGCCGAGGGCAAAAAGCGGGGCGTCTTCGCCAAAAAGGCGGATGGTTCCGATTACCTGGTGGACTTTGGCGAGTTCTACTGCGGCGTGGTGGATTTCACCAACCCCGAGGCCTACAACTGGTTCAAGGATGAGGTCATCAAAAAGTACACGCTGGACATTGGCATCGACGGCTGGATGGCAGACTTTGGCGAGTATCTCCCCACCGACGATCTGGTGCTGGCAAACGGCGTCAGCCCGATGATCGAGCACAACCACTGGCCGGTGCTGTGGGCAAAATGCAACTACGACGCCGTCAAAGAGAGCGGCAAGCTGGGGCAGGTGGTCTACTTCATGCGGGCCGGCGGCACGGGCAGCCAGAAATATTGCACCCTGCTGTGGGCCGGTGACCAGAGCGTGGATTTCAGCCGCCACGACGGCCTGTGCACCGTCATCTGCGCGGCACTGAGCTCCGGCATGGTCGGCTGCGGCCTCAACCACTGCGACATCGGCGGCTACACCTCGCTGTTTGACAACTGCCGCACCAAGGAGGTCTTCCTCCGGTGGGCGGAGATGGCAGCCTTTATGCCCGTGATGCGCACCCACGAAGGCAACCGCCCCGACACCAATTTCCAGTATTACGACGATGACGACTGCATGAAGCAGCTGGCACGTCTGGTGGATATCTACACCATGCTGGCACCCTACACCAAAACGCTGGTGGCTGAAAACGCCGCCAAGGGCACCCCGGTCATGCGGCCCCTCTTCCTCCAGTACGAGGACGACCCCCGCAGCTATACCGAGCAGTTCGAGTACCTCTATGGTCCGGACCTGCTGGTGGCTCCGGTGTGGCAGAGCGGCAAGACGGAGTGGGAGGTCTACCTGCCCAGCGACGAGTGGACCCATCTGTGGACGGGCGAACACTACGCCAAGGGGACCCACACCGTTCCGGCGGAACTGGGCGATACCCCGGTGTTCTGCCGCAAGGGTTCCCAGTGGGCGGAGCTGTTTGACAGCATCCGTGCAAAGTACGGGAAGTAAGCTATGCGGAATCAGATCCTTTTTTACATCGTCATTCTGCTGACGAACATCATCCACGGCATCACGGGCTTCGCGGGCACCATCTTAGCCATGCCGCCCAGCCTGATGCTGGTGGGCTACGACATCGCAAAGCCAATTTTAAATGTGCTGGCCATCTTCTCCGGCGTGTATGTTTTTGTGGGCAACTACAAAAAGATCGCCTGGAAAGAGCTGGCCAGGATCGTGGTGGTCATGGCACTGGGCATCTTTGGTGCCGTGTTCATCAAAGGGCTGTTCGTTGGCAAAGAGCACCTGCTCTACAAACTGCTGGGCTTTCTGGTCATCGGGCTTTCGGTACAGGGCTTTTACAAGCTCGTACACAAGCCGGACGCCAAAACAGAACCGCCCGCGGAGGAGCAGGGAAGCAAAGGCAATGCCGGCACCTATGCACTGCTGGTGCTGGCCGGTATCATCCACGGGCTGTTCGTCAGCGGCGGCCCGCTGCTCACCGGTTACATGACCAAGCGCATCAAAGACAAAACCGTCTTCCGCGCTACCATTTCCACAGTGTGGGTCTTCCTCAACACCCTTGTCTTCCTGGAAGATGTCCAGGCGGGGCTGTGGGTGCCCTCCACGGTGAAAATGCTGGCCATCTCGGTGCCGTTCCTGCTGGCGGGCATGTTCATCGGCAGCAAGCTGGTGGCCCGCATGAGCCAGCTGGTCTTTATGAAGCTGACCTACATTCTGTTGTTCATTTCGGGGCTTTCGCTTCTGGTGAAGTGACACCCTGTGAAAAGCGCAAACCGAACATCTACAAACAAGAAAAAGAGAAATGTGAAGGAGAACACTACTATGAAACGTCGTGAATTTCTGTCCATGAGCGCTGTTCTGGCTGCTTCCGGTATCCTGGCAGGCTGTGCCGCTTCCAATGCAGGCAGCACCAGCGCCGCAGCTTCCACGGCTGGCTCTACCGCAGCTTCCGAGGAGCCCAGCAACGGCGGCGAGACCATTAAGATCATCTGCCCCTACGGCGTCGGCGGCACCGCTGATATCGTGGCCCGCAAATATGGACAGGTGGCAAACCAGACCCAGAAGAAGTACAACTTCATCGTGGAGAACATGACCGGCGGCGACGGTTTCGCCGCAGCCACCTACTTTGCTGATGACAGTACCTCCGTGGCAAAAGAGCTGCTGGTCTTTGGCTATGGCGTCTGCTACCGCCATGATCTGGGCAAAGAGTTCGGCACCGAGGAAGTGGATTTCGACCGTGATGCCATGTATCCCATCGGCACCATTGATGACCGTACCTGGATCGTGTACACCACGCCCGACCAGACGCTGGCTTCCATTCTGGAAAAGGCCAAGAACGGCGGCATCAAGATGTCCGGCGGCAACCCCCTGTCCGACTGCCATCTGTCCTGGGGTTCCCTGATCGCCATGGAGGGCGGCAAGGTATCCGTGGTTCCGTATGACGGCGGTGCAAACCAGAAAAAGGGCCTGACCGACGGCGAGGTCGATGTCTTCGTCGGCACCACCCAGGCTGCCAAGGACGAGGTCGAGGCTGGTACCCTGATCCCCATTCTGGCTATGAACGACCGCGCGTTCGAGGGCTTCGTCACGCCGTCCGGCTCCATTACCGTCCCCACCTGTGCAGGCGATTCCAAGGCTCCGGAACTGAATCCGGCCAACGATTATGAGTCCTGCATCCTGCCCGCTGGCGGCGTGCTGGCAGCCCACAAGGGCGCCGACCAGACATTCATCGACGAGATGATTGAGATCACCAAGGATGTCTGGAATGAACCCGAGTTCAATGAGTGGATCGCTTCCATCCTGCTGAACCGCTTTGAAGTTTATGGCGACGAGGCAGAGGCTTTTATCAATGAGGCTTGCGAGAAGTCCATCAACGCTTACAAGAATCTGAGCGGTCAGGCCTAAACCTGAAGCATAGAAATAAGTGCCGCATCGGTCACGTTTCGCATGAACCTTGTGCTGACGGGCTGCCGGTGCAGCTCGTCGGCACTTTTTATTAATTGGCAAAGAAACTTAGGAAACCGATGTCGGTTTACCGTACGAAAGGAGAACGAATTTCGATGAAGAAATTCAAGATCAAGACCAATCTGGTCTCGGGCGTTATTATGGGAGTGGCCGCACTGCTCCTCATTATCCTGCTGCCCAGTCAGGTCCGCGTGCCGGCCTATGATTCCGGTGCCCCCAGTCCCCGCATCATCCCCGGGATCTGCCTGGCGATTATGCTGGTTTCGTCCATCGCCCTCATCATTCAGAGCCTTGTCCTCAAGCAGGAAAAGGTGGTGGAGTTTGACTGGGCAAAAGAAAAGCCCGCCATCCTCCTCATTCTTGGCATGTGCGTGTATATCGGCCTGATGCTCTGCATTGGCTATGTGCTGGCGTCTCTGATCGTTTTCCCGCTGGCGCTGTTCTACGTGGGCGAGCGCAAGCCCGGCCCCTACATCGTGGTTCTGGTTTCGGCCTTTGCCATCTTCCTGCTGTTCAAGAACGTCTTTAACATTTCGCTGCCCGCTCTGGGCCTGTTGGGAGGGATCATCTGATGTCGGATTTTGCATTGATTTCGCAGGCCATCCCGCAGGTGTTCACTGTTTACAACATGCTGCTCATCTTCGGCGGTCTGATTTTGGGCATGGTCATTGGCTGCGTGCCCGGCCTGAGCGTTACCCTGGGCATCATCCTGATGCTGCCCCTGACCTATACGTTCGATGACCCTGCTTCCGCCATCATCCTGCTGCTGGCCGTTTACGTCGGCGGCATGTACGGCGGCTCCATTTCCGCCATTACCCTGAACACCCCGGGCACCAACTCCGCCATCGCCACCACGTTCGATGGCTACCCGCTGGCCAAAAAGGGCAAGGTGAAAAAGGCACTGGATACCTCGTTGTTCGCTTCCGTGTTTGGCGGCCTGTTCTCGGCAGTGTTGCTGCTGCTTTGTGCCTCCCTCATCACCAAGCTGGTGGCGAACTTCACCTCCGTGGAGTACTTCTCCCTGGGCATCATGGGCATCAGCCTCATCGCCGGTGTGTCCGGCAGCAGCCTGCCCAAGAGCCTCATCTCCGGCATGATTGGCCTGCTGATGGCCTGCGTGGGCATGGATGCTGTTACCGGCGTCACCCGCTTCTCCTTTGGTTCTGCAACTCTGAAATACGGCATCGACATGCTGCCCGCCATGATCGCCCTTATCGCGCTGACCCAGGTGGTGCAGAAACTGCGTGACTTCAAAGTTTCCGGCGGCAAGCTGGATGACGCCCGCAAGATCGACAAGCAGGGAATCACCAAGAAAGAGATGATCAGCATCCTGCCCGCCTGCCTGCGTTCTTCCGCAATTGCAAGCGTTCTGGGCGCAATGCCCGGTGTTGGCGGCGGTGTGGCACAGTTCCTCTGCTACAACGAAGTCCGCCGCACTTCCAAGCACCCCGAAGAGTTCGGCAAAGGCTGCCTGGAGGGCATCGCCGCCGCCGAGTCTTCCAACAACGCGGTCGTTGGTTCCGCTATGATCCCTCTGCTGACGCTGGGCATCCCCGGTGATGGCGTTACCGCTCTGCTGCTGGGCGCGTTCGTGCTCCACGGCATCCAGCCCGGCCCCACCATGTTCACCAAGCAGGGCGTTATGGCCTATACCATTATCATCGGCTGCCTGGTCGCTAACATCCTGCTGGCTCCCTTTGGCCTTGGCATGACCCGTCTGGTGGCTAAGATCGTGCAGGTGCGCTACACCTATCTGGCTCCTGTCATCATCATGTTCTGCTTTGCAGGTGCATTTGCAGCCACCGGCAACACCAAAGAGCTGATCATCTGCGCAGGCATCCTGATCTTCAGCTACATCCTGACGGTTCTGGACATTGATAACACCCCGCTGATGCTGGGCATGATCTTGGAAGACATCATGGAGCAGAACTTTGTCACCGCTTCCATGAGCTATGACCGCAACTACAGCATCTTCATCACCCGCCCCATCTCCGCAGTCATCCTCATCATCACCGTGGTGCTGCTGGTCTCCATGATCCGCGTCAACCGCCGTGTTGCCAAGCTGAACGAGCAGCAGGAAGCCGAAATGGCCGCTGCTCATGCGGAAAACGACTGATAAAATTTGATTTTTCTTCCTTCTTCTCTCCTTCATGTCTGCGGGGCTGGGGTGTGCCCGGCCCCGCATTTTTTGAGGGAGGCGGCAAAGAAATAAAACCAGAAATTAAGAGAGTAATAAAAGGAGCAATTGATTATGAGTTTTCAGGTAGCTTATGTGCCCATTGGTGTTGGTACGTTCCATCTGGAGAGCGCACAGGATCAGTTTGAAAAATCCATTGCCATGCTCAAGGGCCTGAATGCGGACTGCACCGTGCCCGAGAAAATGCTGCTGACCATCAACGATCTGGACGCATACCTCGATACCCTCAACCCCGACCTTATCGTGCTGCAGAACATCACCTTTGCCAACGCCGCTTACGCCAGCGAGGTGCTCAAGCGCTTTGCCTGCCCCATTGTGCTGTGGACCCTGCGGGAGCCGGTCATCGACGGTACCCGCCTGCGCCTCAACAGCCTGACGGGCGCTTACTCCGCCGGCAACGCCATCACGGCGTTCCGGGGCGAGGGCAAGTTTGAGTATATCTTTGGTGCCCCCGGCGAGGCCGAAGTGGAGCGGGAAGTGGGCGCTGCCATCCGTGCCGCCAAGGTCAAGTACGACCTGCGCCGCCTCAAGATGATCTCCATTGGCCACACGCCTCAGGGCTTCGGCTTTGGCCGCGCGCTGGACGCTGAGATGATGAGCACCTTTGGCACCACGCTGGATTCCATCGAGGCCCGTGAGCTCATCAACAAGGCCAAGGGTTACACCGAGGAGGAGCTGGCCGACGAGCTGGCCGAGGCCCGCAAGACCATTGTTGGCCTGGAGGCCATCCCGGAAAACAACGTGGTCAACTTTGCCCGCCTCTATAAGGCGTATAAGAGCTATGTGGGCGAGAACCACATCGGGGCCCTCTGCTCCCGCTGCTGGCCGGATTTCTTCACCGAGTTTGGTACCCCCGTGTGCAGCGTGCTCTCCCTGCTCAACGCCAACGGCGTTTCCGCCAGCTGCGAGTCCGACGCTTACGGTGCCCTCTCCATGTTCATTGGCAGCGACCTGACCAGCCGTTCCTGCTTCTTTGGCGACCCCGTCTCCATGAACGAGAAAGAAGGGACCATCACGTTCTGGCACTGCGGCATGGCTGCCTGTGACCTGGCCCGCAAGGATACCGGCGCGCAGGTGGGTGTCCACCCCAACCGCAAGATCGGCCCCGTTATGGACTTTGGCTGTGAGGCCTGTGAGCATGTCACCATCTTCCGTGTGGGCCGCAAGCCGGACGGCAGTTTCCGCTTCTTCATCGCGGAGGGTTCCGCACTGGACAAGCCCAAGCAGTTCAACGGCACCTCCGTGGTCGTCAAGACCGTGGAAAGCGCCAAGGATGTCGTCTATGGCACCGTCAAGGGCGGTTGGGAACCCCACTTTGTAGTGGTGTACGGCCAGGTGGCCAACGAGCTGGAAAAGCTGGGCAACATGCTGGGCGTGGAAGTCTGCAAATTCTGAAATCCTAAAACAGAAAACAATCGCCTTGAAATAAGCAACTTTCTCTTGCTACTATGAAAAACACGGAGTATACTTGATTTAAGTAAATTTAAGCAACTGAGAATGCTTGATTTAAGTAAATTTAAGGAACGGAGAATGCTTGCTAGATATACAGGGAAAGAGGTGTGGAGATGGCATACAGCGGCCTGAACCTCGGAAACGTCAAAAACCAGAACCGCAGCTCCATTTTAAAGCTGCTGAACGACCACGGCCCCATGCCGCGCAAGGATCTTTCGGCCCGGCTGGGCCTGACCCCGGCCAGCCTGACTACCCTGTGCGGAGAGCTGCTGGCCCAGAACATTCTGTTTGAGCTGGGCGAGGTACAGCAGGAGGATAAACGCGCCGGGCGGCGCAAGATCCTGCTGGGCATCAATTACGCCTACCGCCATGTTCTCTCCATCAGCATCGAGGCCCCCGCCACCAGTGTCACCCTGTGTGACCTGCGGGGAGAGCACTGCATCACCCGCCGCATCCCCACGGATACCAGCGTGGAGCCGGAGGTGTTTTTAAAGCGGGTGGCCAATGTGGGCAAAGCCCTGCTCTGGGAAAACAGCATCGGCAGGGAAGAGCTGCTGGGGGCGGGCGTCTCGGTGCCCGGCCCGGTGGACCGGGAAAAGGGCGTCAGCACCCACGCTTACCGCGTCTGGGATCAGCCCGTGCAGGTAACTGCCCCGCTGGCTGAGGCGCTGGAGTGTACCGTGCTGCTGGAAAACAACGTCAAGGCCTTTGCCCAGGCCGAGCTGACGTATGGCCTGGGGCGGACGGAGGAGAATCTGCTGCTGCTCAAATGGGGCCCCGGCGTGGGCTCCGCCATCATTGCGCAGGGCCGTATCTATGAGAGCCGGATGTACAAATCGGCGGAGATCGGCCATGTGCGGGTGGAAAAGAACGGCAGGCTCTGCCGCTGCGGGCGGCACGGCTGCCTGGAAACGCGGGTAGCCAGCCACCCCATTGCCCGCCATCTGCGGCAGGTGTGCAGCCCGGAAACGACCCCGCTGCTGTGGGCTGCCGTGGGCGGCAGGCCCGAGAACATTACCGTGCACAATCTGGACACCCTCGCCGCGCTGGACGAACCGGCCATGTGGGAGGCACTGGATGCGGACATTGAGGTGCTGGCCGATGTGGTGGGCAGCTGCCTGACCATGTTCACGCCGGATCATCTGATCCTGTACGGGTACATGTTCAAGCTGCCGCACTTCCGGGAAAAATTCCTCGCCGCCTGCAAGCGGTACGACCCCGCCTACGACGAAAATTATATCCGTGTCTCAGAACTGGCTGAAAAGCTGGAATACATCGGGCCGCTGGCGGTTGTGACCAACGAGCTGTTTTATCAGGGCTGAAAATTTTATCAGGCAAACAGGCAAAAAGCGTGCTGTGGAGCAAGAGAGCGCAAGGGCTTTGCAAAGTTCTGGGCGGCGCTTGCCCCACAGCTTTTATTTTTACCAGAAAAGGAGAGTTTCCCCATGTCATACATCATGGCACTGGATGCAGGAACCACTTCCAACCGCTGCATCCTGTTCAATGAAAAAGGCGAAATGTGCAGTGTGGCACAAAAGGAGTTTACCCAGTATTTCCCCAAACCGGGCTGGGTGGAGCACGACGCCAATGAGATCTGGACCACCCAGCTGGGCGTGGCGCTTTCAGCTATGAACCAGGTGGGAGCCAGCGCGGCGGACATTGCGGCCATCGGCATCACCAACCAGCGCGAGACCACCATCGTGTGGGACCGTGACACCGGCGAGCCCATTTACCACGCCATCGTCTGGCAGTGCCGCCGCACCAGCGCCTACTGCGACGAGCTCAAGGCCAAAGGCCTGACGGAGAAATTCCGCCAGAAGACCGGCCTTGTCATTGACGCCTATTTCTCCGCCACCAAGCTGAAATGGATTCTGGACAACGTGCCCGGCGCGCGGGAAAAGGCCGAGGCGGGCCAGCTGCTGTTTGGCACCGTGGAGACCTGGCTCATCTGGAAGCTGACCTGTGGCAAGATCCATGTCACGGATTATTCCAACGCCAGCCGCACCATGATGTTCAACATCCACACCCTGCAGTGGGACGATGAGATTCTGGAAGAGCTTGATATCCCCAAATGTATGCTGCCGGAACCCATGCCCTCCAGCTGCTTTTATGAGTGGGCCGACCCCATGCACTTTGGCGACGGCATCAAAATCGCGGGCGCGGCAGGCGACCAGCAGGCGGCGCTCTTCGGCCAGACCTGCTTTACCCCCGGCGAGGCAAAAAATACGTTCGGCACCGGCGGCTTCATGCTGATGAACACGGGCGAGCAGCCAGTGTTCTCCCAAAACGGCCTGGTCACCACCATTGCCTGGGGCCTGGACGGCAAAGTGCATTACGCGCTGGAGGGCTCCATTTTCGTGGCCGGTGCCGCCATCCAGTGGCTGCGGGACGAGCTCAAGCTGCTGGAAGAAGCCCGGGACTCCGAGTATATGGCCGGCAAGGTCAAGGACACCAACGGCTGCTATGTGGTCCCGGCGTTCACGGGCCTGGGCGCGCCCCACTGGGACCAGTACGCCCGCGGCACCATTGTGGGCCTGACCCGCGGCTGCAACAAGTATCACATCATCCGGGCCACGCTGGACAGCCTGTGCTATCAGGTCAACGATGTCCTCCACGCCATGGAGGCGGATTCCGGCATCCAGATGAAAGCCCTCAAGGTGGACGGCGGCGCTTCCGCCAACAACTACCTGATGCAGACCATGGCCGATGTGAGCAATGTGCCGGTGCAGCGCCCCTCCTGCGTGGAGACTACGGCATTGGGGGCCGCCTATCTGGCAGGCCTGGCGGTGGGGTACTGGAAATCCACCGACGATGTGCTGCAGAACTGGTCGGTGGATCGCACCTTTACGCCCAACATCACCCCGGAGGAGCGCAAAAAGCGGGTCAAGGGCTGGAACAAGGCGGTCCGCTGCGCCTACCACTGGGCCAAAGACGAAGAGGACGAGTGACATGGACCGTGCAGAAGACGGACGCCTCCGGTTTTTCTCGGAGCTGTCGGAGCACCAGATCTCAGCCGATGAGTTTTTCAACGTGGTCCTGCTGGACTCGCTGGCCCGGAATTTCGGGCTGCAAAATGTGCTCATCTCCTACTTTGATCCGCAGGGCAATTTCCTCTCCTGGACCCACCGCAACGGGGTGCTGGCCGATTGCGAGGAGCACCCTTACCGCCGCTGCCAGCCGGCCGACGTGGTGCGCCAGACGCTGTACCGGGAGGCCGTGCAGGATAAACTGACCTACAACAACGTCACGCCCCGGCTCTACCACTCCACCAAACTCATCCCGCCGGAGGATTATGAGCAGAGCAGTTATGTGCGTTTTCTCGAAGAAAATTTCGGGGCCCGCTACAGCGTGACCATGGCCTTTGGCATCAACGCGTATATTCAGGTGGCGTTTTTCAAGAGCCGGGAAGAGGGCGATTTCACGCCCGAGGAGCTGAGCCAGCTGGAACAGATTTACGTTTACATCGCCAACGATTACAAAAACTTCAAGAAATACGAGCAGGCCAAGATCATCTCCAACATCCAGAGCGAGATCATCCTCTCGGGGGAAAAAGCCTATCTCGTTACGGATGATTTTATGCACATCATGAGCTGCAACCACGCGGCAAAGGTCTGCCTGGATGATATCCTGGGCGGGGCTGCCGATGGGCTGGATGGAAGCAGGCCCTGCAGCTGGCTCCCGTTTTTGCTGGGCAGTGAGCTGGGCCACGCCGAAAACCGGGTGCAGACCCGGGTCATCCGGGACTATATTTTCAAAATTTACACCTACGACCAGCGCTATTCCAACGGCATTGTGGACCGCTACCACTGGATCACCATTGCCCGGGCGGAGCAGCCTGCGGCAGCTGGCAAAAACAGCGAGGCAATGCCCGCGGGCACCGGCCAGCCCCTGACCAAAGCGGAGCTGCGGGTGGCCCGCCTGCTGGCCAAGGGCCTGACCTATCAGGCGGTGGCGGATAAGCTGGTGGTGAGCTACCACACCGTGAAGAAACATGTGCAGAATATCTACCTCAAGTGCGGGGTGAACTCCCGGTTCCAGCTCTACCGCTGGATGGAGCAGAACGATCCGAAAAAGTGACTCCCGAGACAGAAAAGAAGATCTCCCGTAAAATGCTGGGTGGAGCGCCGGAAACGGCTGCTCTGCCCGGCATTTTTTGTGCCGTAAAAATAGGGAATGTTCCCTATATAAAATCAGCCTGTTGTCCACTGTTTCTGAGAGGCGGCATCTGTTAGAATCAAGCCAGAAACGATCAGAGAAATAAACTGGGAAAGGAGGCGGGCAATGTGACGGAAACGGGCATCGTGTTCAACGTCCAGCGTTTTACCATTCACGACGGCCCCGGGATGCGGACGGAGTTCTTTTTAAAGGGCTGCCCGCTGCGGTGTCAGTGGTGCTCCAACCCCGAAAGCTGGGCCCTGCAGCCCCAGGTGGGGGTCTACCGGACCAAATGCATCGGCCGCAAAGTCTGCGGCGGGTGTGAGGACAGCTGCCCGGAGGGAGACATCTTCCGCTTTACGGCGGGCAAGCTGGCGGGCATTGACCGGACAAAATGCACGGACTGCCTGGCCTGCTACGAGGAATGCCCCTCCGACGCGCTCAAGCAGTGGGGCAGGCAGATGACGGTGGAGGAGTGCATGGAACTCATCCGCCGGGATCAAGGCTACTACGAGCGCTCGGGCGGCGGCGTGACTGTCTCGGGCGGGGACCCGCTGGTCCAGAGCGATTTTGTGGAGGCCCTCTTCCGCGCCTGCAAGGCGGAGGGTTACCACACCTGCTGCGAGTCCACGTTCTGTTCCAGCTGGTCGGAGGTGGAAAAGGTTCTGCCCTATACCGACCTCATCATCTCGGACCTCAAGCTGATGGATTCTGCCCTCCACCGCCAGTATACCGGGGTGGGCAACGAGCTCATTCTGCAAAACCTCCGCCGCCTGGCACAGGAGGGGCGGGAGCTCATCCTCCGCATCCCGGTCATCCCGGGGGTCAACGATGGGCGGCAGAACATCGAGGCCAGCGCGGATTTTATCCTCAGACAGCTGGGCGGGCAGGTGCGAACCCTGCAGCTTTTGAGTTTTATGCGGCTGGGCGAGGAAAAATACAAATCACTGGGGATCCCGTACCAGATGGAAGCCGTGCGCCTGCAGCGCCGGGCGTTCCAGCGGCGGGTAGAAGAAATTGCAAGGTATTTCAACAGCCGGGGCATCCACTGCCTCGTGGGCACCAAAGAAAAAGAAGAGAGTCAACCGGAATAAATCATCACACCAAGGAGGAACATCCATGGCAACTGTCCACACCACCGCACGCGGCACCGAGCCGTACGATAAAGTTTACTGCCTGGGCTATCAGGTCCACCACGAGGACTGGTCGCCCTACCCCCGCATCAACAAGCTGCGCCAGACTTTTCTGGACCGTGGTTATGATGTGGATGTAGAGCGCCTGCGCCTCGTCACCGAGAGCTATCAGCAGCACGAGCACCTGCCCGAAAAGCTCAAAGTGGCCTATGCCTTTGAGAATGTGCTGCTGCACTGCGGCATTGAAATTTACGACGATGACCTCATTGTGGGCGAGATCGCTTCGCCCGTCAAATCCGCGCCCATCTACCCGGAATTTTCCGTCAACTGGATCCTGGACGAGGTGCAGAACCACCCCTTTGAGGAGCGGGAGCATGACCAGTTCTATATCCGCAACGAGAAAGAAAAGCAGGAGATTTTAGACCTGTGCAGCTGGTGGAAAGGCCGCACGCTGGACGATTACATCAACGTCCGGCTGGACGATGACCAGCTCAAGGGCTCCGAGGCGGGCAAGAAGATTTACCAGACCAACCTCTATCACTATGCGGGTACCGGCCACCTGGCCGTGGATTACGCCCGCCTGATGCGGCTGGGCTTTGACGGACTGTTGGAGCAGGCCAAACAGAAGCTGGCCGCGCTGGATATGCACGACCCCGAGTTCTGCACCAAGCGGGAATTCTATCAGGCGGTCATCATCATGCACAGCGCCGTGAAGAAGTACATTGAGCGGTATGCCGTGCTGGCCGAGGAAATGGCCGCCAAGGAGCCGAACGCCAAGCGGAAAGCAGAGCTGGAGCAGATCGCCGTCAACTGCCATGCCGTGGCAGGCGGCACGCCCAAGACATTCTGGCAGGCGCTGCAGCTGTTCAACTTTGCCACCATGCTCATCTGCGTGGAGTCCAACGGCCACTCCATCTCCTATGGCCGGATGGACCAGTGGCTTTACCCCTACTACGAAGCCGACAAGAGCATCCCCAAAGAGTTTGCGCTGGAGCTGCTGGAAGTGGAGTACGTCAAGCTCAACAACCCCACCAAGCTCAAAGACCGGGGCAGCATGGCCCTGCGCAATGGCCGCGGCTTTGGCGGCGAGAGCCTGACCATTGGCGGTGTGAAGCGGGACGGCACCGATGCCACCAACGACCTGACCATGCTGATGCTGGAAGCCTCCGCCCACACCCGGATGATGAACCCCTGGGTCTGCGTCCGGATGCATGAGGGCACCCCCGAAGAGCTGCGCGTCAAAGCCGTGGAGTGCATCCGGGCGGGCTATGGCCACCCCAAGCTCTTCAACGATGGCCCGGCCATCAAAGGCATGATGCGCAAGGGGATGACGCTGGAAGAAGCCCGGGATTACTGCGTGGTGGGCTGCGTGGAGATCAGCCTGCCCGGCAAGGAGTATGGCTGGCACGATGCCGCCTATGTCAACACCGCCAAGATGATGGAGATGGTGCTCAACGGCGGCCGCTGCATCGACTGCGGCCCCCACTGCCCCCGCTGGAGCCAGTGCGGCGCGCTGGGCAAACATCTGGGCCCCGACACGGGCAGCCTGGACCGCTACGCCAGCTTTGAGGAAGTCAAACAGAGCGTGGACACCCAGTTTGAGTACTGGACCAACCAGATGTGCTCCAGCCTCTGCGTCATCGAGAACGCCCACCGTGCCCTCAAGCCGCTGCCCTATGTCTCAGCTCTGTTTGAGGACTGCATGGAGTCCGGCCACGACCTGACCGAGGGCGGTGCCAAGTACAACGGCATCGGCCCCCAGGCCAGCGGCATGGCCACCTGTGCGGACTCCTTGGCCGCCATCAAGCAGCTGGTCTTTGACGAGAAACGCTGCACGGGTGCCGAGCTGCTGGAAGCCGTCAAGCACAACTGGAAAGGCTACGAGAAGCTGTATGCCCTCGTCAACAGCTCCAAAGTGCACCACTACGGCAATGATGACGATTACGCCGACGAGCTGTTCAAGTTCATGTTTGAGACGTACTGCAAGCACATTGCAGGCCGCAAGACGCCGCGCGGCGGCATCTTCAGCCCCGGTGTCTACTCCGTCAACGCCAACGTTGCCATGGGCCTGAACACCAATGCCTCGGTGGACGGCCGCAAGGCAGGGGAGGCCATCTCCGATAATATGGGCCCGGTCCACACGGATTTTGGCTCCCACGATATCAACGGCCCCACGGCCATCGTCAACTCGCTGACCAAAGTGGATCACAGTCTCGCCACCAATGGCACCCTGATGAATCTCCGCTTCCCGCAGGAAGCTGTGGCTGGCATTGAGGGCCGGGACAATCTGGCAAGCTTTATTGAGGAGTACATCCACAAGGGCGCCATGCATGTCCAGTTCAACATCATGAGCGCCGCCACCATGCGGGCCGCCCAGAAAAAGCCAGAGGATTACAAGGACATGCTGGTCCGCGTGGCAGGTTACAGCGCCTACTTTGTGGAGCTGGGCAAGCCCCTGCAGAAAGACCTGATCCAGAGAACCGAACTCCATTTTTAACGGGTAACGATAGAAAGGAAGAGCAGCCATGAAAGACTTCAACTTCAAAATTCCGCAGAACATCCAGTTTGGCATGGGCAGCCTGAAAAAGCTGCCGGAGATCCTGGCCGAGAACCACTCTGACAACATCCTGCTGGTGTCGGACCGCGGGCTGGAAAAGATCGGTGTCGTCAAAAAAGTACAGGATATCATTGAGGCGGCCGGCCTCAAGTGCACCAGTTATCTGGACGTGGTGCCCAACCCCACCGTGGCTGTGGTCAATGAGGCAACAGCCCTGTACAAGGAGTGTGGTGCTACCAGCATCGTGGCCCTGGGCGGCGGCAGCTCCATGGATGTGGGCAAAGCCGTGGGTGTGCTGGTCAACTATGGCGGCAAGATCACCGATTACGAGGGCAACCACAAGGTGCCCGGTCCCATCGTGCCCATGATCGCCATTCCTACCACGGCAGGTACCGGCAGTGAGGTCACGGCCTCTGCCGTTATCACGGACACGGAGCGCAACTACAAGCTCTCGGTCTTCAGCTATGAGATCCTGCCCAAGTACGCCGTGCTGGACCCGGAGCTCATCATGACGGCCCCGGCTTCCATCGCCGCTTCCTGCGGTGTGGATGCCCTCATCCACGCCATGGAGGCTTATGTTTCCCGCAACGCCACCCCGTTTTCCGATGCCATGGCGGAAAAGGCCATGGAGCTGATTGGCGGCAACCTGCGCCGCTTTGTGGCCAACCGCCAGGATGAAGAGGCAGCCTGCGCCATGATGCTGGGCTCCAACTTTGCGGGCATCTCCTTTGCCTGGGCTCGTCTGGGCAATGTCCACGCCATGAGCCACCCGGTGAGCGCCTACTTCAACGTGCCCCACGGTGTGGCAAACTCCATCCTGCTGCCCAATGTGGTGGAGTACAACGCTCTGGCCGACCATGGCCGCTATGAGGTCATCTACAACTACATCCGGGAGGGCAATGGCCCCATCGAAAACTTTACCCCGGATATGCTGGTGGAGGAGCTGCGCCATCTGAACGAACAACTGGGCATCCCGGCCACCCTGTCGGAAGTGGGCGTGACGGCGGATAAGATCCCCGCCATGGCCGAGGACGCCATGAAGAGCGGCAACATTCCCGCCAACCCCCGCCAGAGCACGGTGAAGGACATCATCAAGCTGTACGAGAAGACCATGTAAAAGGAGGCGTTTCCCATGCAGGCAGTGCTTCGGAACGAATTCTTTACCCTGACGGTGGACACCCTTGGCGCGGAAGCTGTCAGCCTGAAAAACGCAGCCGGGGAGGAAGTGCTCTGGCAGGCTGACCCGGAGGTCTGGCCCCGTCACGCGCCCATCCTCTTCCCCTGGACGGGGGAACTGCCCCAGAGCTCCTACTCTCACAAGGGCAAAACCTATCATGTGGTCAAGCAGGGCTTTGCCCGGGATGTGGAGCACACATTGGTGCGGGTGGATGAGCACGAGATCGTCATGGAACTGCGGTCCAGCCCGGAGTTGAAAGAAACGTGGTTCCCGTTTGATTTTGTTCTGACCAGCATGTTCCGGCTGGAGGGCAAGACCATCCACCATACCCTGACCGTGGAAAACCCTGGGCAGGAGGAACTGCGTTTTGGCATCGGCTTCCACCCGGCATTCAACATCCCATTTGACGATTGCCATACCACAGAGGACTATGAATTCCGGTTCGACCAGCCGGAGAGCCCCGTTATCATCGATGCGCGGCCCCATGGTCTGCTCAGCGGGCGGTGCTATTACAAGTGGAAGAACACGGAAAAGATCCAGCTGACAGATGAGTTGTTCTCCAACGACAGCTTCTGCATGGCAGGTCTGCGCACCAAAACGCTGGGGATCTATGAAAAAGATACCGGGCGGCACATCGTCTGCAATGTGGAGGGCTTCCCGTACAAACTGATCTGGAGTGCCCTGGCAAAACCCGTCCGCTTTGTCTGCATTGAACCGTGGCACTCCCTGCCTAGTGCAGAAAACGATCCCCAGGAGTGGAACGAGCGGGCAGCAGCCGTCTGCCTGGCACCCGGCAAGCGTTGGAGCACCACCCTTTCTACAACGGTGGAGCGATAAAGCTCCGACACAAGAAAACCCCGGACAGCAAGCGTTTGCCTGTTGTCCGGGGTTTTGCGCGTATCGGGAAGAGCGGTTTTATTCCGACCGCAGGGCCTTGACCGGGTTGCTCTTGGCGGCACCCATGGCCGGGATGAGGCCCGCCAGAATGGTGAGGAGGGTGGCCAGCACAATGAGGAACGCGGCGGCATCCAGCGGCAGGATGGCTGTCAGGGTGTCGCTGCCCGAGACCTGCCGGATGAGCATGTTGCCCGGGATGAGCAGGATCTCGCTCAGCACGATGCCCATGACGCCCGAGCACAGGCCGATGATGAACGTCTCGGCGTTGAACACCTCGGAAACGTTCATCTTGGAAGCGCCAATGGCGCGTAGAATGCCGATCTCTTTCCGGCGTTCCAGCACGCTGATATAGGTGATGACGCCGATCATGATGGAGGAGACCACCAGCGAGATGGAGACGAATGCCACCAGCATACTGCTGATCATATTGATGATCTCCGTCACGGAGGTCATCAGAGTGCCCACCAGGTCGGTGTAGCGGATGGTCTTGTCTTCCAGACCCTGTGCTTCCATGGAGGCGTTGTAGGCGTCCAGCTTTTTCAAGATCATGGCTTTGCTGTCGAAATCGTGGGGGTAAATTTTGATCTGGCTCGGGGAGGCAAGGTCTGCATAGCCAAAGGCGGAGAGGTTGCCCTCATAACTGGATTTGGAAGAGCGCAGCGTGGATTTCATCAGCTCCGTGAGGTCGTCGGTGCTCATGTTGAGCTGGATGGCACTCTGGAACGTCTTGGTGTCGATCTTGATGGCGTTTTCCATCTGGCTGCCAAGCTGGGCCAGATTCTTTTCCAGCATCGTTTGCAGGTTCTGCTGGAACGACTGCATCAGCGGGCCCATGGCGGACTGGATGGAGGACTCCAGTGCGGCAGAGATCTGCGTCTGGAGCGCGTCGGTGATCTGGTCGGAGTAGCTTTCCAGCACAGTCTTCAGCACGCCGGAAACGGCCTCGGTCAGCTGGCCCTGAATGGCGTCGGTGTCCACCAGATCCGGCATGGATTCGGTCAGCAGCTGCTGGAACTGCTCCGACTTCAGGTAGGCGGAAAAACTCCACTTTTTAAAGTTGAGGATGCCGTTGCCGATGATATAGTTTTTGTATCCCTTGAACACTTTCTGCACAAAGGCCTGCAGGGCGTCCGGGGAGATGGAGAGGTCCAGCCCGGCAAAGGCCTCGCTCAGGTCAATGTCCGGCAGGTTCTCCATCCCGCCCAGGCTGTCGGCCAGAGCGTCCAGATCAAGCTTGAAATTGGATGCGTCTATGAGAGAGGAGAGGTCGAACGCCCCGCCGCTCAGGTCAAAAGCACCGTCCAGATCAAAGTTCAGGGCGCTGGGATCAAGGGAGAACGCGTGTTTGAGGGCGTCGGTATCCACAGAGAAGATCGTGGAAAGATCCAGTGAATTGACCAGACCCTTGGAATCGCCAAAGGGTTCCCCGGTCAGCACATTGGTGGTGGGGTCGGCCATCTGCTGCTGAACGATGGCGCTGGTCTTGGCCTCCTCGATGACATGCTGCGTCAGGGCAGCAGGGTAGGCGATGCCGGAGGAGAGCATGGCGGCGGAAGCATCCGCCTTGGGCTGAACGATGCCCACGATGGTCAGGTCTTCGCCGCCTGCCACCAGCTGCTTCATATAATCGCTGTCCTCGGATTTGTCTTTCCAGATGTTGTACGTCTCATCGTACTCGTAGCAGTCCGCGCCGCGCACCACCTTGAAATTCAGGCCCAGGAAATCCTCGTAGGAATAGGTGCGGAAATCCTGCGGCAGATCGACGTTCTGGTTCTGCGCAAACTGCTGGATCATCTTGTCCAGCTCGGCGCTGTCCCGCAGGCCCATGGCGTAAAGCACATAGTCAATGATACTTCCGTCCTTGCCCAGCACCGCCACGCACTCGTTGGCGGTCTCGGGCCAGCGGCCTACTTTGACATCGTACTGGGAGCTGTAGAGATCACTGTTCTCGGGCAGCTGGTAGAAGACGCTGGTGTCCATCATGCTGGACATGAGGCTGTTGGTGGAGGACGAAGAGCTGATGCCCAGTGCCGAGAGCGTGGAATCCGGGTTCACTTTGCGGATGCTGCCGTCCGCGTCCTGCCGGTAAATTTGGGGTGACACATTATAGGAATACTCAATGGAAGTGGCGTCGCCCCGGATGGTGCACTCGTCGCTCTCGAGATATTTTTTGAGAGAGGTCAGGTCGTTGGAACTGATGCCGGACACCATCTTGGTCACAAGCTGCTTGACCGGGATCTTGCCCTCTTCGGCTACGGTCAAGGAGGTGTACTGGGTGCCCGTCAGGGTGGTGAATGCGTTGCTGGACGAGAGCAGGGAGGTGATGTCCATGCCGCTGCTCAGAATTTGCAGCGGGTACTCGCTCAGGGTGGAGCGCTCCATATCGTCGATGTAATCGTTGACACCCTGGGACAGGGAGATGATCAGCGCAATGCCAATGATGCCGATGGACCCTGCAAAGGCAGTGAGCAGGGTGCGGGCTTTCTTGGTGCGCAGGTTGTTGAAGCTGAGAGCCAGCGAGGTCCAGAGCGACATGGAGGCCCGGCCCATGTTCTTGTAGACGGGCGGGGCCAGTTGGGCATCGTCCGGGGCGTAGGGCTGGGTGTCCGAGATGATGACACCATCCCGCAGCTTGACGATGCGGGTGGCGTACTGCTCAGCCAGTTCCGGGTTGTGGGTGACCATGACCACTAGCCGGTCCTTGGCCACTTCTTTTAAAAGCTCCATGACCTGGAGGCTGGTCTCGCTGTCCAGCGCGCCGGTGGGCTCGTCCGCCAGCAGGATGTCGGGGTTGTTGACCAGCGCGCGGGCAATGGCTACCCGCTGCATCTGGCCGCCGGACATCTCGGTGGGGTGCTTGTGCAGCTGGTCGCCCAGACCCACCTGTTTGAGGGCTTCCACGGCCCGGCGGCGGCGCTCGGCCCCGGACACGCCAGAGATGGTCAGTGCCAGCTCCACGTTGGAGAGCACCGTCTGGTGGGGGATCAGGTTATAGCTCTGGAACACGAAACCAATGGTGTGGTTGCGGTAGGAGTCCCAGTCGCGGTCGGTGTACTGCCTGGTGGAGATGCCGTTGATGATCAGGTCACCGCCATCATAGCGGTCAAGGCCGCCAATGATGTTGAGCAGTGTGGTTTTGCCGGAGCCGCTGGGGCCCAGGATGGCGACAAACTCATTGTCACGGAGGTTCAGGCTGACATCGTTGAGGGCGACCTGTTCCAAATCGCCTGTTTTGTATTCCTTGCGGATTTCTTTAAGCTGAAGCATATACCTGCCTTTCTGGGCAACGGCCCGGAGCCGGATGCGTGTTTCCGGCCCTGCAAACCGGGCTGCCCGGAGGTCTGCCGGACGCGCGCCGACAGAAAAATAACAAGATAACCGTCTTATTCTATCAAATGAATGTGAACAAACCATGGATTTATCACAGGAAAGTTTTGCGCGGCTAAAATTTGACAACAAAAGTTTGAAAACTGCGAAGAAGCGCTTGCTTTTGCGGGTGGGTAATGTTATTCTTGGTGTAGAGGCGGGGCATTATACCCGCTGACGGAAAACACCGGACACGCCCCAAACTGCATTGTTGCGATTCACAAAGCGTCGATATGCGTCAACAAATGTGGAGCTTCGACACTTTTTGACGCTTTTTTGGGATTGAATCTTCTCCCCCTGCTTTATAGAATTATAAAATGTAGAGACACATTTCGACGCAAACCGCAAGCAGGGAGGAATGGAATATGAGATCGACAAAAACAGCGGAAACGCGGTATTTTTGGCGGCCGGAGGGAGGCGCGGCGGGTGAGCAGTGAGCGGAAGAACACCGGGCTGCGCGTTGCACTGGCCAGCTATGATGTACATCAGCTGCGGGTGTGGCACCAGTATATCGCGGAGCAGAGTGCGGAGATCCTGTGCAGCGAGTACCGCAGCGGCGAAGAATTGCTGCAGAGCCTGAAACAGGGCCGGAACACGGAGGTCGTGGTGCTGGGCGGCCCGCTGGAAGATATGGACAGCCGGGAATTTCTGGAGCGGATGAGCCGCCTGCCGCAAAAGCCGCTGCTCCTGCTGCAGGACAATGCCCGGCGGGAAAGAACCGCTGTGTCCAGCCTCTCGCCGGACGGCCCCTGCTATCTCATCCGCCAGAGCAGCCTGAAAGAGCTGCTGGCAAGTTTGCTGACGGCGGCCGGGCAGGAGTCTGGAACGCTGGAGCAGCGCTTTGGCCGGATGTATCAGGAGTGGGGCATCATCCAGCCGGACAGCAACTGTGATTACCTCACCGAGGCGGTGCTCACTGCCAGCCAGTCCAAAGGCAAGCTGGCCATCCGCAAGGAGATCCTGCAGGGGGTGGCCGAGCACCACAATGTGACCGTCGCGGCGGTGGACAGCGGCCTGCGCCGTTTGATCGACGCGCTGGAAACGCGGCAGATGCCCGCGTGGAAAGCATTCAAGGAGAAAACGCATCTGGCAGGGCAGAAAGTGACCGCAGGCAAGCTGATCTATACCCTGCGGGCAGTCAGCCAGGATTACGGATACTGACACAAAGGCAGGAGGCGATGGGATGCGCCAGACACCACAAGAGCAGCCGGAGAGCATGGAGTTCCCGCGCAGGGAGTTTGAGTCTGTCTGCTTTCATGCGATTGGGCTCGTGGACCAGAACCGGGAATATCTGCAGATGCACCTGCGGGAGAGCGGCGACGCGCCCACCCGGCAGGCGCTGGCCGATATGGAGCTGCAGACCGCCCGGCTGGAGCGCACCCTGAGCGAGATGATGGACCTGATGGCGCTGGAAGAGGACCCGGTGCCGTCCCGCCGCGGTTTTGATCTGTGCAGTGTTCTGCGGCAGGCAGCGTCCCTGCGGGAGGAAATGGCCCGGCAGGCAAAAGTGCACCTGACCGTATCCTGCGAGCCGGACACCTGCCCGGCTTTGGGCAGTCCGGAAGAAGCCGAGCTGATGGTCTTCCATCTGCTCTCCAATGCGCTGCGGGCTTCTGCCCCGGGCGGAAAGATCGTTCTGCGTCTGTGCCGGGCAGAGGACGCCTGGCGGCTGACGGTCACGGACCATGGCTGCGGCCTGCCAGGCCCGGCAAACTGGCAGGAGAACCGCCGCCGTTTCCTGGGCGGTGCGGGCGCTGGCCTGAAGATCTGCCGGGCGGTCTGCCGCCGGGCGGGCTGGGGCTTTGCGCTGGAAGCCGGCTCCGGCGGCGGTGCCGAGGCGGTTGTGACCCTCCCCATAGAGCCGGAAACAGCAGCTTCCGGCGATACCATCGCCCTGCACGCGGCAGGAGAGGTGCTGCCCTCCCGGCTGCGCTGGCAGCTGGAACGGGAGCTGCATCTGCTGGCTGGGAATGCCTGAAAGCGGGATTTTCAGAATGCTGGAGAATCTCTTGAGCAGAATCAACAGTTTTTTGCGCGGCAGACTGTGAATGTTGTACCGGGGAATCTTTGCAAAACCTCTTGCAAAAAAATGGCCCCCTGATTATAATACCACTCATGGAAACCAAGACGTCCTGCCCTTTTTCTGCGGCAGGGCGTTTTTATCGGCAAAAATTTGGCAAAGAAAACCGCCCATGGGAGGGGCTATGGTATGACAAAAGATATGACGCAGGGCAGCCCGCTCAAGCTGATCCTTGCCTTTGCGGTGCCGCTGATGCTGGGCAGCCTGTTCCAGCAGTTTTACAACCTGGCCGATACCATCATTGTCGGCCGCTTTGTTGGCGTGGAAGCGCTGGCGGCGGTGGGCAGCGTGGGCGGCCTGAACTATCTGGTGCTGGGCTTTGTCAATGGCATCGCCTGCGGCTTCTCCATCCCCATCTCCTGGACGTTTGGCGCGAAAGATTACAGCCAGATGCGCCGTTACACGGCCAACGCGGTCTGGCTGAGCATCATCTTTGCGGTGGTGCTCACCATCGTGACCGTGGCACTCACCCGGCCCATCCTGGTCTGGACGAATACCCCGGCCAATATCATCGACCTGGCGGACATCTACGTCCGCACCATCTTCTGGGGCATCCCGTTCACCCTGCTTTATAATGTTACCAGCGCTCTCATGCGCGCTCTGGGCGACAGCAAGCGTCCGCTGTATTTCCTGCTGATGGCAAGCTTTCTGAACATCGGCCTCGACCTGCTCTGCATCATTGTCTTCAAAATGGGAGTGTTCGGCGCTTCGTTTGCCACGGTGTTCAGCCAGGCCGTGGCAGGCTTTGGCAGCCTGTGGTACATTGCCCGGCATTACCATGAGCTGCGCTGGTCCAAAGAAGAGGGAAAACTCAGCCGTGATCACTGCCTCAAGCTCTGCAATATGGGCATCCCCATGGGCCTGCAGTGCAGCATTACGGCCATTGGCAGCGTGGTGCTGCAGGGTGCCGTCAACGGTCTGGGCAGTGATATCGTGGCCGCCCAGACGGCCGGCGGCAAGGCCGCACAGTTCCTGTCTGTCCCGCTGGAGAGCATCGGCACGGCCATGACCACCTATGCCAGCCAGAACCTGGGTGCCCACGACCTCAAGCGAGTGAACCGCGGCGTCAACACGGCGCTGGGCATCGGCTGTGTGTACAGCATTGCTTCCTTTATCATCCTCCGCTTTGCGGATAAGCTGCTTATTGGCCTCTTCCTGGACGCCGGCGAGGTGGAGATCATGGCAAACGCCCAGAGCTTCATCTTCTGGAACAGCGTCTTCTACATCCCGCTGGCGGTGCTCATCATCTACCGCTACACCATCCAGGGCCTGGGTTATTCGGGTCTTGCCATGTTTGCGGGCGTTGCTGAGATGGTGGCCCGTGCCATGGTGGGCTTCCTCTTTGTGCCGCTGTGGGGCTACTTTGCTGCCTGCATCGCCAACCCGGTGGCCTGGTTCTTTGCCTGCTTTTTCCTCATCCCGGCGTACTTTGTGGTGCGCAAAAAGCTGATGAATGAAAAAGAAAATCAGCAGGGACACGCAGTGCGGAACAGTCTGTAAACCATAAAATTAAGCCGTTCATCCTCCGGGGTGAGCGGCTTTTTGCTGTGCCGGATTTACAAATCGCCTCAAAAACGTTATACTATAAATAATTATGCCAGAAACAGGGAGGTGAGCCAATGGAGCAGGAGCTGGAACAACTGGAAGGCACCGTGGAGGACATCATTTATGAAAACACGGACAACGGCTATACGGTGTTCGAGGTATCCGGCGGCGGTGTCATGACCGTGGTCTGCGGCGTGGTAGGCGAGCTGCACGCGGGCGAGACGGTCATCTGCCGGGGAAAATATGAGAACCATGCCACCTATGGCCGCCAGTTCCATGCGCAGGAGTGCGAGACGGACATGCCCAAGGATCTGGAAGCCGTGTACGCGTTCCTGGCCAGCCGCTCACTGCCTTATATCGGCGCCCGGACGGCGGACAAGATCCTTGATAAATTCGGTGCCCAGGCGCTGGAGATCATCGCCAATGACCCGGCCCAGCTCACCACGATCCCAGGCATCTCGGCGGATAAGGCCGACCGCATCCAGCAGGAATTCAAGCGGATGTTCGGGATGCGGGAGCTCATCGCCTATCTGGCCCAGTTTGAGATCAGCCCCCGGCGGGCTATGGAGGTCTTCCGCACCTTTGGCCCCGGTGCCATGAACGCCATTGCCCAGAACCCCTATCTGCTCTGCGGGGAGCCGCTGCAGTTGGATTTCCGCCATGCGGACAGCATTGCTCAGTATTACCACATGGCAGGGGACTGCGCCCAGCGGCTGGAAGCTGCCCTCCTGCGCACCCTGCGTCACAACGCGGGCAACGGCCATACCTGCCTGCCTCGGAGCCAGCTGCTGGACACTGCCTCCAATTTCATCCACCAGCCGCCGGAAAAGCTGGCGTCTGCTCTGGACCGCTGTTTGCAGACCGAAGAGCTGCGGGTGAAACTGTACGAGGGCGTGCCCTATATCTACCTGCCAGACCTGTTGGACGCCGAGCAGGACATTGCCGACCGGCTGGCCATGCTGGCCCGGCGGGGGAAGAATATCGCCCGTGATTTGGATAAAAACATCCAGATTTTGGAGCTGACACAGGGCTTTGCCTATGCACCGCTCCAGAAAGAGGCCATCCGCAAGGCCATGACCGAAAACTGTCTGGTGCTGACAGGCGGCCCCGGCACCGGCAAGACCACCACCGTGAACGCTATTTTGCAGCTGCTGGAAAATCAGGCCGAGCGGGTGGCCCTCTGCGCCCCTACCGGCCGTGCCGCCAAGCGGCTGAGTGAGCTGACGGGCCGCAAGGCTTCCACCATCCACCGCCTGCTGGAGGTGGACTACACGGGCGGCGTGGTCAGCTTTATCCACAACGATAAAAACCTCCTCAAGTGTGACGTGGTCATTCTGGATGAGATGAGCATGGTGGATGTCAAGTTGTTTCAGGCTCTCATTGCGGCGCTGCGGTACAGCTGCCGCGTCATCATGGTGGGCGACGCCGACCAGCTGCCCAGCGTGGGCCCGGGCAACATTCTGGGGGAGGTGGTCCGCTCCGGGCTGGTGCCCACCGTCTGCCTGAACGAGATCTTCCGGCAGGCCAGGCGGAGCCTCATTGTGGAGAACGCCCACCACATCATCTCCAACGAGCCGCTCCAAAAGGGCGGCAAGACGGACGATTTCTTCTTTCTGGAGGCGGACGGCGATGCCGCCCAGAAGCTGGTGTGTGATCTGGTTACCACCCGGCTGCCCCGCAGCTACGGGTTTGACCCCATCCGGGATATCCAGGTGCTCTGCCCCACCAAGCTGGGCCCCACCGGCACCCAGGCGCTGAATGTGGAGCTGCAGAACCTGCTCAACCCGGCCCGGAAAGGAAAGCCCCAGCTGCAGAGCGCGGCCCGGGTGTTCCGGGTAGGGGACAAAGTGATGCAGGTGCGCAACAATTATGAGATCGTCTGGCAGAGAGTCGGCGGGGAACAGGGTGTGGGTGCCTACAATGGCGACATCGGCATTGTGGAATCCATCAACACCCGTGACCGCTCGATGGTGGTTCGGATGGATGACCGCCGTCTGGTCTACCCGGCGGAGAACCTCAATGAGCTGGAGATCGCCTACGCGATCACGGTGCACAAGAGCCAGGGCAGTGAGTTCCCGGCTGTCATCCTGCCGGTGGCGCAGGTGCCGCCAAGGCTGTGTTACCGCAACCTGTTCTACACCGGTGTTACCCGCGCCCGCAAATTGTGCATCGTGGCCGGGCGGCGGGATGTCGTCAACCGGATGATGAGCAATGTGCGCCAGAACCTGCGGTACAGCGGCCTTGCCAAACTGTTGGAGGAAGCCCTGCCGCCGGAGCAAGTTACAGTGGAAAAAGCGTAAGCACTATGTTATACTATAAGATGATTTGATTTCCCGGCCCGCGAGGGCGTTTTGATACAGAAAAAGGATTTTTGGGGACGAGAGAAAGGACTTTTGGATTATGGCACAGACAGATATCGGCATTGACCTTGGTACTACCACCATCATCATTGCGCAGGCAGGGCAGGGCGTTGTGCTCAACCAGCCCAGCGTGGTGGCCGTGGATACCCGCAAGAATTCCGTGTTGGAGGTGGGCGACAAGGCACTGGCTATGGTGGGCCGCACGCCCAACTATATTTCCGCGATTTTCCCGCTGAAAGACGGCGTCATCAGTGACCACACCATGACCCGTGAGCTCATCTGCCGCTTCGTCAATCAGGTGTACAGCTCCCACATGGTCAAGCCCCGGGTGGCGGTCTGCGTGCCGGCGGCCATCACCGGCATTGAGAGCGACGCCGTGGTGGAGGCGGTCGTGGCCGCCGGTGCCCGGCAGGTCTACCTCATTGATGAGCCCATTGCCGCGGCCCTCGGCTCCGGCATCGACATTACCGTGCCCGATGGCCGGATGATCATTGATATCGGCGGAGGGACCACGGATATCGCGGTGCTGTCGCTGGGCGGCAAGGTCAAGGCCACCAGTGTCCGGGTGGCGGGCAACCACTACGACGACGAGATCCTCAAGCATGTCCGCAGCAAGTTCAGCATTGCCATTGGCCAGCGCACGGCTGAGGAGCTGAAAAAGCATGTGGCCTGCTGCCCCCAGAAAGCGGATTTCAACGAGACGATGGAGGTCAAGGGCCGCAGCCTGCTCACCGGCCTGCCCGTCCGTGTCAATGTTTCCACCAGCGACCTGTACGAGCCGGTCATGATGCTGAGCGAGCAGATCGGCACGGCAGCCCATCAGGTGCTGGAGAAGACCCCGCCCGAGCTGGCCGGTGATATCTACCGCAACGGTGTGGTGCTGACGGGCGGCGGTGCCCAGCTGCACGGCCTGACCGAGTACCTGAGCCAGGAGCTGAAAGTGGAAGTGACCGTCTCGCCCGACCCCGTCAACTGCGTGGCACTGGGCACGGCCATGAGCCTTGGCATCGGCGATAAGCTGGAGACCGGTTTTACCGATGCGACGCCCCGGATCGGCCGCCGCTGAGAGCCGCTGAGATTGGACAAAATCTTAACAAACCCTTAATATTGAGCATGATTTTTGTTCATAGTTGTTGAATCGGCCCGGAAAATAATGTATAATAACTTCAAATCGCTTTTGTGATCCGGTTGGCTCCGGAGGACAAAAATACAAACAAAATAGGAGGAAGACCATGGATTTAGGTTTTGATGTGGTCGTGACTATCACCGGTATCGTTCTGGTGTTCGCGATCCTCGTGCTGCTAATGGCCATCATCACGCTGGAGGGCAAGATTTTTGACGCCATGAATGGCAAAAAGGCTGCTGCCAAGGCCGCTCCCAAGGCAGTTGCAAAGCCTGCAGCGCCCGCCGCAAAGCCCGCTGCTGCACAGGCTCCTGCTGCACCCCAGGTGGAGCAGGGCATCCCCGCCGATGTTGTGGCCGCCATCATGGCTGCCATCTACTCGATGGGCAACGGCAAGTATGTGCTCAAGGCAGTGCGCCGCGGCAAAAACGGCTGGGGCAAGGCTGGTGTCAACGACACCACCGCACCTTTTTAACACGGGAGGAAAAATATGACACAGTTTATCAATACTCTGGTCGGTATTTTCCAGAGCTCCGGTTTCGCGCGGTTCGGCGAGCCGGGCGGCTGGCTGTACGCGGTGATGATCTGCGTGGGCTGCTTTTTGCTCTACCTGGCCATTGTCAAAGAGTTTGAGCCTCTGATCCTGCTGCCCATGGCATTTGGCATGATCCTGGCAAACCTGCCCGGCAGCGGCGTGATCCACATGCAGTATTTCGTCGGTGACGGCCTCGAGCACCCGATGTGGGTCGAGATCCTGAACAACGGCGGCCTGGCCGATATGCTCTACATGGGCGTCAAGCTGGGCATCTACCCGCCGCTGATCTTCCTGGGCATTGGCACCATGACCGACTTCGCACCCCTGATCTCCAACCCCAAGAGCCTGCTGCTGGGCGCTGCCGCTCAGTTCGGTATCTTTGGTACTTACATGGGCGCCCGCCTGCTGGCTGCTACCGGCCTGGTGGACTTCACCCAGAAGCAGTCCGCTGCCATCGCCATCATCGGCGGTGCAGACGGCCCTACCGCCATCTTCGTCACCTCCCGTCTGGCTCCGGAGCTGCTGGGCTCCATCGCCGTGGCAGCGTACAGCTACATGGCTCTGGTGCCCGTGATCCAGCCGCCCATCATGAAAGCGCTGACCACCAAGAAAGAGCGTACTGTCGTGATGAAGCAGCTGCGCTCCGTGACCAAGACCGAGAGGATCATCTTCCCCGTCATGGTCGCCATCATCGTTTCCCTCATCGTGCCGGATGCCGCCGTTCTGGTCGGTATGCTGATGCTGGGCAACCTGATGAAAGAGTGCGGCGTTGTCGATCGTATCCAGAAGACCGCTGGTAATGAGCTGATGAACATTATCACCATCTTCCTGGCACTGTCTGTCGGCTGCACCACCTCCGCCAACACGTTCCTCAACTCCCGCACCCTGTTCATCATCGTGCTGGGCCTGATTGCTTTCTCGTTTGGTACCGCTGCAGGTGTCCTGTGCGGCAAGGTGATGTACGCCCTCACCGGTGGCCAGGTCAACCCGCTGATCGGTTCCGCAGGCGTTTCCGCCGTGCCTATGGCTGCCCGCGTTTCTCAGAGAGTGGGCCAGAGCGAGAACCCCTCCAACTTCCTGCTGATGCACGCCATGGGCCCCAATGTGGCCGGCGTGATCGGCTCTGCCGTTGCTGCTGGTATCCTCATCAACATCTTCGGTTAAGAGCTTCCTGAAAAAATATTTTCCGCCTACCCATGGCAGCGCTGTGGGTGGGCGTTTTTTGTGCCCAAAGCACTGTCAAACCAGGCACTTTTGTGTTATACTATATCTTGTATGATTCTGATGAAATGAACAGGTGAAACCATGGCAACCAATCTTCAACAGGAATTTTGTAAACTGCGCGATACCTACATTGAAAAGCAGTTTGGCCGCCTGAACGAGATGCAGCGCGCGGCGGTGTTTACCACCAGCGGCCCGCTGCTGATCCTGGCAGGCGCAGGCAGCGGCAAGACCACGGTGCTGGTCAACCGCATTGCAAACCTCATCCGGTTTGGCTCGGCCCACGGCTCCAGCTGGACGCCCCGTGAGGTAACGGAGGATGATGTAAAAGCCCTGCGCACCGCCCTTATGACGGGCACGGATGCCCCCGGCTGGCTGGACGGGATGCTCCGCAAGGACGCGGTCCGCAGCTGGAACGTGATGGCCATTACCTTTACCAACAAGGCGGCAGGCGAGCTGAAAGAGCGCCTGCGCAATATGCTGGGCGGGGAAGAGGGCGATGAGGTGTTTGCCTCCACGTTCCACTCCGCCTGTGTCCGCATCCTCCGCCGCTGGGCCGAGGAGATCGGCTATCCCCGCAGTTTTACCATTTACGACACGGACGACTCCCAGCGGGTGATGAAGACCGTGTACAAAGAGCTGAGCGTGGACGATAAGTTCCTCCCGGTCAAGAGCGCCATCAACCAGATGAGCCGCTGGAAAGACCAGCTCGTCAGCCCGGCCGAAGCACTGCAGACCCCGGCAAAGGACACCAAAGGCGCTCTGGCGGCCCGCGTTTATGCCGCCTATGAAAAGAAACTGAAAGAGGCCGGCGCGTTCGACTTTGACGATCTGATCTATCAGACCGTCCAGCTGCTGGCCGAGCACAAAGAGGTGCGGGACTTCTACCAGAACAAATACCGTTACCTGCTGGTGGACGAGTATCAGGACACCAGTGTGGCACAGTTCCGCCTTGTCAGCCTGCTCACCGGCCCGGAGAAGAACATCTGCGTTGTCGGCGACGATGACCAGAGCATTTACCGTTTCCGGGGGGCTACCATTGAGAACATCCTCAACTTTGAGCGCGTTTACCCGGGCACCAAGACCATCCGGCTGGAGCAAAATTACCGCTCCACTTCCAACATCCTCAACGCCGCCAACTGCGTCATCCAGCACAACACGGAGCGCAAGGGTAAGACCCTTTGGACCCAAAACGGTGAGGGCGACAAAGTGCAGGTCTACACGGCAGAGAACGAGCAGGACGAGGCCAGCCACATCGCGGACGTCATCGGCCAGCACCTGCGGGAGGGCGGCCATCTGGCCGACCACGCCGTGCTCTACCGGATGAACGCCCAGTCGGCCCCGCTGGAAAGCTACTTCACCCGCGCGGGTATCCCACACAAAATCGTGGGAGGCCAGCGGTTCAACGACCGCAAAGAGGTCAAGGACATCCACTCCTACATGTCCATTGTGGCCAATCCTCGGGATGATGTGCGTCTCCGCCGCATTATCAACGAGCCTGCCCGTAAAATTGGTGCGACCACCATTGACGTCATCGCGGACCTGGCCGGGCAGGAGGGTGTGAGCATGTTGGAGATCATCCGCCATGCGGACCAGTACGCGAAGCTCAGCCGGGCCATTGCACCACTGTATAAGTTCTATCAGATCTATGAGCGGTTACAGGACTCGCTGGAGAATAAGACGCTGGACGAGTTTGCCAGCGACGTGATTGAGATCACCGGCTACAAGGCGATGCTGGAAGCCGATGCCGCCAAGGGCCACGAGGACGCGGCAGACCGCCTGCAGAACCTGGGCCAGCTGGTCAACAACGTGAAAAACTACTGTGATCAGCAGGGCGAGGAGGCCTCGCTGGAGGGCTATCTGGAAGATATCGCCCTCATCAGCGACATTGACAACTACAACGAGAGTGCCGACCAGGTGGTGCTGATGACCATTCACTCGGCCAAGGGCCTGGAGTTTCCGTATGTATTCCTGATCGGCATGGAAGAGGGGGTCTTCCCCAGTGAGATGAGCAAATACTCGGAGGCGGATCTGGAAGAGGAGCGCCGCCTGGCCTACGTCGGCATCACCCGTGCCAAGAAAGAGCTGTACATCTCCAACAGCGTCACCCGGATGTTGTATGGCCGCACCCAGCGCAATGAGCCCAGCCGCTTTTTGCGGGAGATCGAGCCGGAGTATCTGGAAGAGACCCGCAGCCCGGTGCTGGAACAGCGCAGCCGTCTGGGCGGCTGGGGCAGCAGCTACAGCGACACGGTGCCCGGCGGGGCTTCCGGATATTCCGGGGCTTCGGGCTGGGGCCGCAGTTCGTCTTCTTATGGCGGCAGCACAGGCTACGGGAACCGTTCCGGCTACCTGAACCGGGAGTACAACGCCGGGGAGAGCCGGGGCTTCGGTTCCGGTTACGCCGGGCGGGGGAGTTCTTCAAGCGGTTACGGCAGCAGTTATGGCTCCCATAGCGGCAGCGTGGGCGGTCCGGGCGGCTTTGGCAGCGGCTACAGCCGCCCGGCAGCACCCAAAACGCCTGCAAAGCAAATCAACTTTACAGGCACACCTACTGCAAAAACAAACGCAAACACGAAAAAACACTACGAGCCCGGTGATGTGGTGGAGCACAAAGTCTTCGGGCGAGGCACGGTGGTGGCGGTCAAGCCTGCTGCCGGGGACCAGATCGTGGAGATTCGTTTTGAAAAGGTCGGCATCAAAAAGACCATGGCAAACTTTGCGCCGCTGACCAAGATTACGGAGGAATGAGAGTATGATGACCGTTCGATTGATCGCCCACACCCCGGAGCCGGAAAAGGTGGTGGCCGCAGCGGCCAAGCTCTGCTACTCCGATGCCCATATCACCGACCTGCTGGACGGGCTGGACGAGGAAAAGACCGCCCGCTTCCTGACCATGCTCAGTGACCTGGGCCACGCAAGCCCCATTGAGCACGCCAGCTTTACCTTTGGCATTGAGGGAGTCAGCCGCACCCTGCTGGCACAGATCACCCGGCACCGCATTGCGTCGTTCAGCGTCCAGAGCCAGCGGTATGTCCGGCTGGACGATTTCCGCTATGTCATCCCGCCCGAGATCGAGGCCATCCCCGAGGCAAAGGCAGCGTTCATCGAGAGTATGAACGAGGACGCCCAGCGGTATCTTGATCTCGTGCAGAAGCTGGAGGACGGCCACACCGCCCGCCTCATGGCCGAGGGAATGCCTGAGAAGCAGGCCCGCGCTAAGGCCTCCAAGCAGGCCAACGAGGACGCCCGCTTTGTGCTGCCCAACGCCTGCGAGACGAAAATGGTAGTGACGATGAACGCCCGCAGCTTGCAGAACTTCTTCCACCTGCGGTGTTGCAGCCGTGCCCAGTGGGAGATCCGGGCACTGGCCGAAGAGATGCTCCGACTGGTCTACCCGGTGGCACCCCACCTCTTTGCCAAGGCGGGCCCGGCCTGCGTTTCCGGCCCCTGCCCGGAGGGAAAAATGTGCTGTGGCCGCACGGCGGAAGTCCGTGCCCGGTATGCCGCGCTGAAAGGGGAACCGCAGAATGGCTGATGCAAAAAAAGGTACCCTCATCGTGCTGGAAGGGCTGGACGGCAGCGGCAAGGCGACTCAGGCTAAACTGCTGGCCCAACACCTGAAAGAAGCAGGCAAAAATGTCCAGGAGATCACATTCCCGGATTATGCCAGCGATTCCAGCGCCCTGGTCAAGATGTATCTGGCCGGACAGTTTGGGGACAAGCCCGATGATGTGAACGCCTACGCGGCGTCAAGCTTCTATGCAGTAGACCGCTACGCCAGTTACAAAACCAGCTGGGGCAGCTTTTACGAGGCGGGCGGCGTCATCATTGCGGACCGCTACACCACATCGAATGCAGTACACCAGTGCTCCAAGCTCCCGCCGGAGCAGTGGGAGAGCTTTTTGCAGTGGCTGTTTGATTATGAGTTCCGGTTGCTGGGACTGCCTGCCCCGGATGAAGTCATCTACCTGCAGGTAGACCCCGCCGTGAGCCAGAAGCTGATGACGGGCCGCTACCATGGCGACGAGAGCAAAAAAGACGTCCACGAAAAAGACGTGGAGTACCTGGCCCGGAGCCGGAACGCGGCGGAATTCTGTGTGGCCCATCTGGGCTGGGAGACTGTCCACTGCACCCAGGGCGATGCCATGCGGAGCATCGAGGACATCCAGAGCGAAGTGCGGAAATTGGCCCAGCGGGTTATTTGAGAATAAAGGAGGCATCCTATTCATGTATCGTTTGATGCAGCCGTCGGATCGTGCGGCGGTGGTGGCACTCTGGCAGAAAGAGCGGGGGGATACGGCGGAGTTTATCAACACCGCCATGGACCGTTTTGCCGGGGAACAGAATGTTTACGTGGCCGAAGAAAACGGCCAGATCGAGGCTGCGGCATTGGCGGTGCCGGTCACGCTGCAGGGCCGCCCGGGCAATTACCTGTTTGGCCTGTGCGGGCAGGGCAGCCTGATTTTGGCGGGTTTGGTGGATACTCTCTGCGCCCAGCAGAAGCTGCGGGGCGCGGGCTTTACGGTGGCCGCGCCCACCAGCCCGGAGCGGGCAGCGCTGCTGCAGGATAAGGGGTTCCAGAAAGCTTTTGCCCTCCGCTGCCTGCCCCGGGAAGTGGAGCGCAACCTGTGGAGCCAGGCGGAGTTTGACTCGGTGACCGCCAAAAAGCTCTGCGAGCTGCGGGAGCGCTTCTGGCCGGATACGGTCATGCTGACGCCGGAGAAGATGGCCGTGGTGCTGGGAGACCTGTATTCCCGCGGTGCCACCATCGTGTCCAGTGAGCAGGGCTACGGCATCTATTTCCGCAAGGAGGATACTCTCTATTTTGTGGAGCTGATGGCCGAGGATGACCGTTCTGCCGAGAAACTGATGGAAGCGGCCCGGGAGAAAGAGGTCATCGTGGAAAAAGCTGTTATCACGGTGGGTGCTGCCCAGAACCTGTTCCTGGGCGAAGGCACCCGGCAGGACTATGGCATGATCCGCTTTGAGGGCGAACCCTTTGATGTGAGCGAGAGCTACATGCGGCTGATGCTGGAAAACGGTTAAAGGAGTGGGTATGGCACACAAAAATTCCCACAGTGCTCCCCGCAAAAAGGGCGGGGCACTGAAAATAGTTCTGGTGCTGCTGGTACTGCTGCTCGTGGTCGCGGGCGGCGGTGTCTGGATGGCAAAGCGGGAGATCGACGGCGGCACGCCGGGCGAGGAAGTCCCCGTGAGCATCCAGCAGGGCAGCGGCGTGGGCACCATTGCCAACGCGCTGAAAGAGGCGGGGGTGATCAAATTCCCGCGCCTGTTCCGCTGGTATGTGGGCAAACAGGGAGCTGCCGCAAAATTGCAGTACGGCGAGTTTACGCTTGCACCCGGCAGTTCCTATGACGACCTGATCGAGGTGTTGTCGGAGTATGCCAAGGCCGAGAGCGTTCGCCTGACGTTCCCCGAGGGTACCACCGCCATCGCCATGGCCCGGAAGATGGAGGATGCCGGCCTCTGCACGGCTGAGGAATTCCTGAAAGAGGCTAACACCGGCGATTTCAGTGAATATAAGTTCTGGCAGTATGTCCCGGACGACAAGGACGCCCCGGATCGCTTTTTGAAGTGCGAGGGCTATCTCTTCCCGGATACCTACGAGTTTCTGAAAGACGATACCGTCCACCATTATGTGGCCACGCTCTACGCCCACTTTGACAAGCAGATTACCGACGCCATGTACAAGCAGCTGGACGAGCAGGGGGTGACCCTGCCGGAGCTGATCACGCTGGCATCGTTCGTGCAGGAGGAAGCGGGCAACGACCAGGACGATAATGTGGCCCAGGTGTTCCGCAACCGGCTGGCGGAGGGTTCGCCCTACCCCAAGCTGCAGAGCAACGCCTCCAGCCATGTCCAGAGCGATGCCGACAACAACTATCTGTGGAACTGGGTGGCCCCCTATTACGGCGGGTGGGACAGCATCCCGGCCAACATCCGGGACGCCTACGACACCTACAACTGCACCGGCCTCCCGGCGGGCCCCATCTCCAACCCCGGCCTTGCGGCCATCCGGGCGGCGCTGGACCCCCAGTGTGACCCGGAAGTCAAGGACTGCTATTTCTTTGTGACAGACCAGAGCGGTCATTATTACTACGCCAAGACCTACGCGGAGCACCAGAAAAACTGCGCCGAGGCCGACAGCGTGAATAAAAGCCTGAAGTAAATGCAATAAGCTCCCCGGCAAGGGGAGCTTATTGTGTAAATCAGAACGATAAAAAGAGAGGATAACGTTATGTTGCAGATCCCGGAACTGCTGGCCCCGGCGGGCGATTTGGAGCGCCTGCGGTACGCCATCAACTACGGCGCGGACGCTGTGTATTGCAGCCTGCCTGAATTTGGAATGCGCTCGGCTCCGGCCAACTTTACGCCGGAGCAGCTGGCGGAGGGCGTCATCTATGCCCACGCCCGCGGCCGCAAGGTCTACCTGACCATGAACACCCTGCCCACCAATGAGGAGGCCGACCGCCTGCCCGAGGCCATCAAGTCCGCCGCGGAGGCGGGCGTGGATGCCTTTATTGTGGCTGACCTGGGTGTGCTGGACGCCTGCAAGCACTTTGCCCCGGACATTGATGTCCACATGTCCACCCAGACGGGCATCACCAACTGGGCTGCTGCCCGCGCTGCCTACAACATGGGTGCCAAGCGGGTGGTGCTGGCCCGGGAGATGACCCTGCAGGACATTGCTACCCTGCGGGACAAGACCCCGCCGGAACTGGAAATTGAGGCCTTTGTCCATGGTGCCATGTGCATGAGCGTCTCGGGCCGGTGCCTGCTCTCTAATTACATGGCAGGCCGTGACGCCAACCGGGGCCAGTGTGCCCAGCCCTGCCGCTGGAAGTACTATCTCAGCGAGGAGACCCGCCCCGGCCAGCTGTATGAGATCGGCGAGAACGAGAACGGCAGCTACATCCTCAACGCCAATGATCTGTGCACCGCCCCGTTCCTGGACCTTATCTGCAAGGCGGGTGTGGACAGCCTGAAGATCGAAGGCCGCGCCAAGACGTTCTACTATGTGGCCAGCGTGACCGCTGCTTACCGCAAGGCGCTGGACCAGTACCTTGCCGACCCGCTCAACGATGATTTCGCTCTGCCGGAGCAGGTGCTGGAGGAGCTGACCCGCACCAGCCACCGCCACTATTCGCCCGGCTTCTATTTTGGCCGGGAGCAGGCCCGTCAGGCCACCGACAGCGCCACCTACATCCGCGAGTGGGAGTTTGTGGGCACGGTGGACGGCTGGGAGAATGGCATTGCCAGCTGCCAACAGCGGGGCAAGTGGAGCCTGGGAGATACGCTGGAAGCCCTCTGCCCGGATGGCCGGAGCATTCCGCTGACCCCGGAGTGGATCAAAAACGAGGCCGGGGAGGCCATGGAGTCCACCCCCCACGCGATGGAAAAATACACCATCCCCACCCCGCAGCTGCCTCCCATGAGCCTGCTTCGCCGGAAAGTCTGAGATTATTATACGGATCTACACAAAAAGAAGCTCTCCTGCGCGGAGAGCTTCTTTTCTTATGCAATCGTATCCAAAATCGTTCGTACTTCCCGGATGGTGGCTTCATCGGTCTGCCAGATGTCAAACTCGGAGAAGCCGGGCAGGCCCATGGGCACGCCCTCGCGACGGAATATCATCCGGCTGTCAAGGACTTTTTTGCCCGAGAGGTGGAACGCCCTGGCACCCGTCTGGGCGGCAAGGTCCGGGAGGTTGGCGGGGCCGACGCCAGCACCCACCAGGATCTCAATGTCATTCCCGGCGGCCTGCACCAGCTGGTGGAGCAGGGACGCTCCCTGCGGGGCACTGGCTGCCTGCCCACTGGTCAGGATGGTGGCAAGCTGCAGCTCTTTGGCGGCTTCCAGCGCCGCAAACGGGTCCCGGCAGACATCAAAGGCGCGGTGCAGCGTGCAAGCTGCCGGGCGTCCGGCCTCCCGCGCGGCACGGCGGACAGCGGCATAGATGGGCCGCAGCGCCGCTGTATCCAAATCTCCCTCCGGTGTCAGGGCACCGGTCACGATGCCGTCAGCCCCGGCGGCAACCAGCTCTGCGGCCAGCTGCTCCATCTGGGCCAGCTCATAGCGGTCGTAACAGAAATCGCCAAAACGGGGGCGGAGCAGTGCCCGCACGGGGAGGCCGGTTTCGGCCTTGACCTGCCGCACCAGCGCAAGGCTGGGGGTGGTGCCGCCCACAATGAGGTCGGCACAGAGTTCCAGCCGGTCGGCCCCGCCGCGTTTGGCTGCAAGGGCGCTGGCCGTGCTGTCAACACAGACTTCCAGGATCATCTTACACACTCTCCAGGAACCGCACAAAGCCTGCACGGCCTGCCTCGTCCAGCTTGTAGACACCGGCATCGGCCAGTACCTGTGCGAACACATGGCCTACCTCGTCCTGCAAAATCAGGTGCACATTGTCGGCGTTCAACTCCGGGTGCTTTGCAAGGATCTCCTCTGCCCACGCAGCGTGCTTTTGCAGGGCTTCGGGGTACTCTGCGGTGGGCAGGTGTGCCACCAGCACATCAGCAAGGTCGAACAGCTCCTGCTTCAGGCGGCTGGGGAGCACGGCCAGACCCATCACCTCGATCAGGCCGATGTTCTCTTTTTTGATGTGGTGGAGCTTGGCGTGGGGGTGGTAAACGCCCAGCGGATGCTCCGGGGTGGTGATGTTGTTGCGCAGGACGAGATCCAGCTGGAACTTGCCGTCCCGCATCCGGGCAATGGGAGTGATGGTGTTGTGGGGTTCGCCGTCCGTCTCGGCGTAGACGAAGCACTGTTCGTCCGTGTAGCCGCGCCATGCCGTCAGAATTTTATCTGCCAGCTCCACCAGCCGGGCATCATCGGCGCAGGTGAGGCGGATGCAGCTCATGGGCCAGTGGACGATGCCCGCTTCCACATCCTCAAAGCCGGGGAAGACCCAGGGTTTCTCGATGGGGGCTTTGGCCATGGCGAATTCATAATGGCCGCCCTGGAAATGGTCGTGGCTCAGGATGCTGCCACCCACAATGGGCAGATCGGCGTTGCTGCCCACGAAATAGTGGGGGAAGAGGGCCACAAAGTCCAGCAGCTTGCGGAACGTGGCCCGCTCGATCTTCATGGGGGTGTGGTTGTTGTTGAAGACGATGCAGTGCTCATTGTAATAGACATAAGGGCTGTACTGCAGATTCCACGCACTGTCGTTGATGGTCAGCGGGATGATGCGGTGATTCTCGCGGGCGGGGTGGTTCATCCGGCCCGCGTAGCCCTCGTTCTCCACGCAGAGCTGGCACTTGGGGTAGGAGCTCTGGGGGGCCAGCTTGGCTGCTGCAATGGCCTTGGGGTCTTTTTCGGGCTTGGAGAGATTGATGGTGATATCCAGATCGCCGTAGGGGGTCTTGGTCACCCACTTGAGGTCCCGCTTGATGCGGTAGCGGCGGATGTAGTCCGTATCCTGGCTGAACTGGTAGAACCAGTCGGTGGCGGCCTGCGGGCCCTCATTTTCGTACCGCTCCTCAAAGTTGGCGCGGACGATGCTGGGCCGGGGGGTGAGTACCCCCATGAGTTTGGTGTCAAACAGGTCGCGGGCCGTGGAGTTGTCCGCGCAGACACCGCGGGCGACGGCGTCGTCCAGCAGTGTTTTCAGGATGGATTCCAGGTCGGTGTAGCACACTTCGCCCTCAGGCGCGGTGAAGCTGTCCAGCTGCATGGTCATGAGCAGCTGGTTGCGGATGTAAATTTCATCGTCCGGCAGAATAAGGCCGGTGTCCAGGCCGTAGTTGACGAGCTGCTGGATGGCAGTAGAGATATCGCTCACAGGACTGCGCCTCCCTCCGGGCGGATGGAGAGGACATGGCAGCGGCCCTCACCCAGAATGGCCTCCATGTTGGCTTTGAACCCCGCCAGAAGCTCCACGGGCACAAAGGCCTGTACGGTGCCGGCAAAGCCGCCGCCGTGGACGCGGACAGCGCCCTTGCCGCCCAGGAAATGTTTGGCCGCCGCAATGGTCACGGCCACCTCCTGGTGCTCCTTGTAACCGGCGGGGATCACGTTCTGCAGGTACTCCCAGCTGCTCTGGCCGGATTCGCCCACCAGATTGAGGAATGTGGTAAAATCGCCCTCCCGCAGGGCAGTGACCTGTTTTGCCACCCGGTCATTGTCTGCATAGATATGGAACGCGCGGAGGACAGCCCGGTCGCCGCACTGTTTACGGCACTCCGGCAGCTTTGCGATAAACGTCTCAAAGGGAACATCCCGCAGCACCTCGCCGCCGCAGACAGCGGCTACGGCGCGGCACTCATTGGGGATGGCGGCATATTCGTCGGTCAGGTCGGCGTGGTCGGCACCGGAATCCAGGATGCAGAGGGCGAGGCCCGCCTGGGAGAAGTCCACGGGCACAGGCTCCACGATGGGCTTGGCGGGGTCGGCAAAATCAATGGTGATGATGTTGCCCACGCTGGAAGCCATCTGGTCCATCAGGCCGCAGGGCTTGCCAAAGTAGACATTCTCTGCCCACTGGCCGATCTGTGCAATGGCGATGGGGGAGACTTTCTCGGCCAGGAACAGATCGTTGAGGATGACACCGATCAGCACCTCAAAGGCGGCAGAGGACGAAACGCCGCTGCCCTTGGGCACGTTGGAAGAGATGTAGACGTCCAGACCGGAGAGCTTGGCTCCCCGCTGGCGGAACGCCTCGCACTCGCCGCGCAGGATGGCGGCACTGGTGTTCTCCTCTTCCTTGCGGGCGGCCAGATCATTCAGGTCGATGACGCACAGGTCATAGCCCTCGCTCTGGACACGGAGCTGGCCCAGCGTGTTGGGGCCTGCGGCGGCGATCATATCAATGTTGACGCTGCCCGCCAGCACCCGGCCATGCTGGTGGTCGGTGTGGTTGCCACCGATCTCGGTACGGCCGGGGGCGCTGTACAGCCCTGCCTCAGCATGGGGGCCAAACGTTGCTTCCAGCCCGTCCAGCACGGCCTCGTACCGGGTGGCCTGTGCGGGGGTCTGCTCGGGAGCGCAGCAGTAGAGCGCTGCCAGCCGGGCAGCGTGAGCTCCACCGGACAGCTCCTGCTTCCAAACGGAAATAGGCTTCATCATTGCGTGTTCCTCCTCTGAACAAATGGTGCAAATTGCAGCCGCAGCCCACAGGGCAGGCCGCGGGGAAATCTTTCTGACTCTATAATAAAGAATCCGCGCCCAAAAGACCATGCGTTATTGTTGCATCTGAATGCAAAGTTGCCAAAAATTTGCGGCGGATTTTTGTGCATAAATTCCTGCAAGTGGGCCAAAAAAATCCTCCAAACCGGAAAAGCACTGGGCACAAACCACAAAGAACCGTTCTTTGCGGTGACACGGCGCAGGGCCTGCCGATATGGAGGATTGGATTTTATACGGCCGTGTGGAGGACACGGGGACAAAAAAAGCCGCGTTCCGCTTTCTGAGAGCGGAGCACGGCCTTTTTGGAAAAGGAAATCGTTCTTTTGTTGGGAGTACCAGTATGAGTATGAGGGGGAACGGGGAAGAGCGCAAGGGAGCAGCACTCTTCCCCGGAAATTCAGGGAAATTACTTCATCAGGCTGCAGACGGCCTCCGCGTAAGCGGCGGGGTCATCCACGGGCAGGCCCTCAATGAGCTGTGCCTGTGCGTAGAGCA
>OJNK01000225.1_pt1 | contig 44874 bp, 41 predicted proteins | sample 1597811 | NCBI WGS metagenome assembly OJNK01 (sample SAMN00265073, study PRJEB22529) | human gut metagenome
TGGTGTTCAGCCAGTTCGACGCCGACGGCAAGGGCCACTACGAGCGTCTGGCACGTCCCAACATTGATACCGGCATGGGCCTGGAGCGCCTGGCCTGCGTGATGCAGGGCGTGGGCAACCTGTTTGAGGTGGATACCGTGCAGAGCGTGCTGCACCATGTGGAGCGCATTGCCGGCAAGACCTACGGTGCAAACGACAAGGACGACATCTCCATCCGCGTTATCACCGACCACATCCGCAGCTGCACCTTTATGGTGTCGGACGGCATCCTGCCCTCCAATGAGGGCCGCGGCTATGTGCTGCGCCGTCTGCTCCGCCGTGCTGCCCGCCATGGCCGGATGCTGGGCATCCGCCGCCCGTTCCTGGTGGAGCTGGTGGAGACCGTCATCCAGTCCAGCGAGTCCGCTTACCCCGAGCTGCGGGAGCATGAGGCTTATATCAAGAAAGTCATCGGCACCGAGGAGGCAAACTTTGCCCGTACCATCGACGCCGGCATGAACATCCTGAACAACATGATCGACGGCCTGGAGAAAGCACACCAGCATCTGCTCAAGGGCCTGGACGTCTTCAAGCTGAATGATACGTTCGGCTTCCCCATCGACCTGACCAAGGAGATCGCTGCCGAGCAGGGCATCGACATCGACGAGGACGGCTTCCACGCCGAGATGCAGAAGCAGAAAGAGCGTGCCCGCGCCGAGCGCCTCAAGAAGAATATCTCCGGCTGGAGCGAGGACCTGTTCGGCGGCCTCACCGCCGAGCCCACCGTCTTCACCGGCTACGACACTCTGTGCGGCGACGCTGTCGTGGTTGCCCTGAGCGACGAGGAGACCCTGACCGACGCCATCGCTACCGATGAGCAGGCCAAGGAAGACGTTCTGGTCGTTCTGGATAAGACCCCGTTCTACGCTGAGATGGGCGGCCAGGCTGCTGACCACGGCGTCATCACCGGTGCAGAGTGCTCCCTGCGCGTGCTGGATGTCAAGAAGACCCCCAAGGGCTACTACGTCCACACCTGCGTGCTGGAGAGCGGCATCGTCAAGGTGGGCGACCATCTGACCGCCCGCGTGGACAAAGAGTACCGCATGGCCATTGCCCGCAACCATACCGCTACCCACCTGCTGCAGGCTGCTCTGCGTGAGGTGCTGGGCGACCATGTCCATCAGGCTGGCTCCTATCAGGACGCCAAGATCACCCACTTCGACTTCACCCACTTCAGCGCGGTCACTCCGGAGGAGCTGGCCCGTGTGGAGAAGATCGTCAACGACAAGATCTTTGAGGCCATGAACGTCACCGTCAAAGAGATGCCCATTGAAGAAGCCAAGAAGCTGGGTGCAATGGCTCTGTTCGGCGAGAAGTACGGCAAGGTGGTCCGCGTGGTTGATATCGAAGGCTGGTCCACCGAGTTCTGCGGCGGCACCCATGTCAAGAACACCGCCCAGATCGGCTGCTTCAAGATCGTGAGCGAGAGCTCTGTGGCCGCTGGCATCCGCCGCATTGAGGCTGTCACCGGCAAGAACCTGCTGTTCCGTGCAAACCTGCAGGAGGCGATGCTGCACACCGTGGCGAACACCCTGAAAGCCAACAACGTTACCTCTCTGCCTGTTCGTGCCGAGGCTGTCATGGCTGAGAACAAGGCGATGACCAAGGAGCTGGAAGAGATCAAGGCAAAGGTTGCTGCCTCCAAGGTGACCAGCCTGTTTGATAATGCGGAGGAAGTGGACGGCGTGAAGATCGCTTCCGCTTACTTCACCGGCACCACCGGCGACACCCTGCGCGGCATGTGCGACAGCATCCGTGACAAGGCTGTGAACCCCGTGGTGGCTGTGCTGGTAGGCAAGGCCGAGGATAAGATCACCATGGCTGTCACCGTCAACAAGCTGGCACAGGAAAAGGGCCTGAAGGCGGGTGTGCTGGTGAAAGAGCTGGCTGCCATCGCAGGCGGCAAGGGCGGCGGCAAGCCGGACTTTGCGATGGCCGGCCTGAAAGACGAGACCAAGATCGACGAGGCACTGGCTGCTGTCAAGGGCATCGTGGAAAAGCAGCTGGGTTGATTTTAAATAAAACCGAAAGGAGCAATTCCCATGGAAGATTGTCTGTTTTGTAAGATCGCGGCGGGCGAGATCCCCTCGAAGAAGCTCTACGAGGACGATCAGGTGGTTGCCTTTTATGACATCGCCCCGCAGGCGAAAGTGCATTTTCTGGTCATCCCGAAAAAGCACATCTCTTCTGCTGCTGCACTGACGGAGGCCGATGGCGCGCTGCTGGGCCATGTGTTTGCTGTCATCGCCAAGCTCGCCAAGGAGCAGGGCCTCGACAATGGCTACCGTGTCATCTCCAACGTGGGCGAGGACGCGGGCCAGACCGTGAAACACCTGCACTTCCATGTGCTGGGCGGCGAGAAACTGCCCATCTGAAATTGAAAGAGAGGGAATTGTTATGGCTGAGACTTATACCCTGCATGTTGCGGGCCTGACCCGTGAGCTGACCATCTGCAAGGTGAACGACCACATGGACATTGCGGCGTTCATCATGCTGGGTGACGCCGAGCTGACCGTGGCTGCTGCCACCGAGCTGCTGAAGAAGTGCCCGGATTTTGATATCCTGCTCACCGCGGAGGCCAAGGGCATTCCTCTGGCTCATGAGATGAGCCGCCAGAGCGGCAAGCCCTACGTCTGCGCGCGCAAGGGCGTCAAGCTCTATATGAAAGACCCGGTGGTCGTGGAAGACAAATCCATCACCACCGAGGGCAAGCAGAAGCTGGTCATTGACCGCAAGGAGCTGGACGAGATGAACGGCAAGCGGGTCCTGGTCGTGGACGACGTCATCTCCACGGGTGGCTCCCTCAAGGCACTGGATGCTCTGGCAGAGCAGACCCAGTGCACCATCGTGGGCCAGGCGGCTGTCCTGGCTGAGGGCAATGCAGCGGAGCGCAAGGATATCATCTACCTTGAGCCGCTGCCTCTGTTCCTCCACTGATCGAATATGCGTCGGCCGCTCTGCGTCTTCTGCGTTGGTACGCTGGGGGTAGAGTTGGTGTGCGCGTTTTTGCCGCAAACGGGGCTTTTGCTGCCGTTTGCGGCATTTTTTGTGCCCGCGCTGCTCTGGCTGCTCTTTGGCAAAAACAGCCGGGGCTATGGCGTCTGCCTGCTGCTGGGGGCTCTGGCCGGGCTGCTGCTCACGGCTCATACCCGGCAAAAGCTGGACCGTGTCCACACCGCTTACGCTGATCGGGAAGTGACCCTGACCGCCGAGGTGGAAGAGGTGTCGGCCTCCTATTACCCGGGCGTCGTCCATGCGGTGCTGCGGGTGGAGCCGACAGGCGGTGAGAAGACCGCATTCCGGGTGGAGTGTGTCTGTATGCCAAAGTGTACGGCCGGGGAGCGGGTGCAGGCCCGCTTCGCGCTGGAAGTACCAGCCCGGACACAGCAGCTTTCTTCCTATGCGGACGGAATTGCCCTGAGTGGGGAATACCTCTCAGGAATGAAGCACCTGGGCCCGAGTGAGAGCTTCCGGGCCAAAACGGCGCGGCTCCAAAGGCGGCTGAGCGCGGCTCTGCGCAAGGGGATGGCACAGGGCCCGGCGGGGGTGCTGGCGGCCATGGTGCTGGGTGACCGTACCCATCTGTCCAAAGACCTTCGCAGTGCCTACCGGGCGGCGGGTCTTTCCCATGTGCTGGTGGTCAGCGGAATGCATGTGTCCATCCTCTGCGGCAGCGTGTTTGTAAAATACCTGCCGGAAAAGAAAAAGCGGGAGCGCGGTTATGCCAGCCGGAGGCGGCAGGCATTGTTCAGCGCTGCCATGGCCCTGCTGCTGGCCGGGGTCACCGGGCTGACGCCCTCGGTCCTGCGGGCGGCCACGGCGGTATGGGTCAGCGCGCTGGGCGTCTGGGTTTACGGTCCGCCGGATGCCCTCACCTCGCTGGGCGTGGCAGGCGTCTGGATGACGCTGGGCAACAGCTACGCCGTCTGTGACATCGGCTTTGAGCTCTCCTTTGCGGCGGTACTGGGCACACTGGCCGGGGCGGAACTGGCCCGGAAAGGCCGCCGCTTCCCGCTGCTGCGGAACGGGGTGTGGGAGACGCTCTGCGTTTCTGCCTGCGCCAGCGCGGCCACTTTCCCGGTGCTGGTGCTCCGGGGGTTGAGTGCCAGCTTGTATGCGCTGGTGTCCAGCGTGGCCGTGCTCTGGCTGGTGGAACCCGTTTTACGATTGGGCCTTGCCACGGCTCTGCTTGGCTGCTGGCCCGCCCTGGCCCCGCTGCACCGGGTGTGCTCCCTGTGCGCGGCCACGCTGGCAGGGTGTTTGAACCGATGGGCCCTCTGGGTATCCGGCTGGCCCGGGGCACAGATCTATTTTGACACTGCCTGCGCCGCCCTCATCTGCCTGCTGCTGTTGGGGCTGGGGTGGCTGGCGTACCACTGGCGTGTCCGGCCGCGGGTGGCACTGCCCTGTCTGGTGCTGACGGCGGCGCTGGCCATCGGTTTGGGGAACGTCCTGAACCGGGAGATCGTCCGGGTGGAGCTGGCCGGGAGCCGGAACGCTCCGGCCGTGGTCATCACGCGGGGAGAGAGCGCCGTGGTGCTCTTCCGGGGCGGCAGCAGTACCCAGCAGGCGGTGGAAACGCTGCTCACCCGGCGGGGCGTGCGGGAAGTGGAAATGCTGGTAGACCTGCGGATGAACCCGCGGACGCCCTGCACGCTGGAAGCCAGAGAGCGGATGGCAGCAGACGAGATGCCCCGCTATACTACCCGCCGTGCCCACAGCAGCCCGGCAGAGCTGGAAGTGCTGCGAGTACAGAATGGCTGCATCGTCCGTATCACGGCGGCGGGGCGGCAGTTTGCTGCCCTGAGCGGGAGCGTCCCGCTGGCAAAGCCTGTCCGGGTTGACTGGCTGCTGGCAAGCCCGGCCCGCCCGGACGCGGTGCGGTACACAGACTGCCTGACACTGAGCAGTGCATACCGCTGGATGGAGGAAAACGCGGAAACAGAGACCGCCTCCTGCCTGGCGCTCCGCCCCGGCGGCGGGGAGCGGCTTTCGTGAGCGCTTTTCAAAGCGGGCGGAATATGATAAAATAGCACTTGACAAAACAAAAAGGAGGCCAGCCTTTTGGCAACCGAAACAAAACTCCGGCAGCTGGCAGAGCAGGGCTGTGCGGTCTACTATTTTTATTCCAGCGAGCGGTATCTGGTGCGGCGGGCGGTGGCGGCTGCGTCCCAGCTGCTGGCAGCAGGGGAGGACGAAGAGACCACCGTGCTGGACGGAGCGACCCCGGGCATTGAGCAGCTCATCATGGCGGCGGGTACCATCTCGTTTTTTGGCACCCGGCGCGTGGTCGTCCTGCCGGAGATCGACCCAAGCGCTTACAGCGACAAAGACCTGGACGAGCTCTGCGAGACGCTGGGCAGTCTGGAAAACGCCGTGGTGGTGCTGGGCACCGTGTTTGACCTGGAACGCAATAAGCTCAAGCTGGGCAAGCGGGCGCAAAAGCTCATCAACCAGTGCAAAAAGCAGGGCTTTACCGAGGAGCTGGCCAAACCCAAGCCCTATGAACTGAAAATCATGATGATCGAGCGGGCCAAGGAGCAGGGAACAAACCTGCCCGAGGGCGCGGCCGGTGCTTTGCTGGAGCGCTGCGGCGAGGACCCGTTTCTGCTGGAAAATGAGGTGGACAAGCTCTGCGCCGTTTCCGGCTACAAGACCGTTACCACGGCCATGGTGGCCGAGATGGGCACTGTCAGCCTGGAAGCAGACGTGTTTGAGATGATCCGGATGATCACGGCCAAAAACGCCACGGGTGCCTGCAAAAAAATGCAGACACTGCTCCGCCTGCAGCAGGAGCCCATTGCCATTACAGCGGCCATGATCGGCAGCTATGTGGACCTGTACCGGGTCAAGCTGGGGGCGGTCCGGCGGAAAAACTACAGCACGGTCTTCAAGGATTTCGGGTACAGGGGGAGCGATTACCGGCTCAAGCGCTCGGCGGAGACAGCCGCCCACTACACGCTGCCCCAGCTGGAAGCCTGTATGCAGGTGCTGCTGGAGCTGGATAAAAGTTTGAAAAGCCAGCCTGTGGACGACGGGGTGCTGATGGAAACGGCCCTCTGCCGTCTGGCACTGGCGGGGAGCAGCCGATGAACGAAGCAAATTTTGTACACACCAGCCGGGTGCTGATCGTGGAGGGAAAATACGATGCAGCCCGGCTTTCCCATTTGACCGACGCCATGATCCTGCTGACGGACGGGTTTGCGATCTATAAGGACAAAAAGCGCCAGCAGCTGTTCAAGGCGCTGGCGAAGAAGAACGGCCTCATTCTGCTCACCGACTCGGACGCGGCAGGGTTCCGCATCCGCAACTACATCACCAATTTAGTAGGGGCGCGGAATGTGGTGCAGGCTTATGTCCCGGCCATCCACGGCAAGGAGAAGCGGAAACCCCAGCCCGGCAAAGAGGGGCTTCTGGGCGTGGAGGGCGTGGACGACGCCATTGTGGTCAAGATTCTGCGGGAAGCACTGGGCACGGAGGCCGATGCGGTAGCCCCCCGCCCGGAGGGACGGCAGATCACCTATACCGACCTGTACGATTGGGGCCTTTCCGGCACGGCAGGCAGCGCGGAGCGGAAAACAAAGCTCCTCAACGCGCTGGGCCTGCCGCCGCGCCTCTCCAAAAAGGAGCTGGTGGAGGCGCTGAACCGTCTGTACAGTTTTGAACAGTTGAATTCCATGCAAGAAACACTCTTTAAAGATGAAGAATAAGACGATTGAAAAACCCGGTAATCCGGCGGGGATTGTGCTATAATAGTAACATTATGCGCACTGGGTGTACGGAAACACCCGCAGGGCAAAAATCCGGCTGCACAAATCGGTGCGGCGGTGAAAAAAGAGGAGAAAAATCATGGAACGAGAAAAACTCAAATCAAGACTTGGGTTTATCCTGCTTTCCGCAGGCTGTGCCATCGGCATCGGAAACGTATGGAAATTCCCCTACATGGCCGGCCAGGGCGGCGGCGGCGCGTTCGTGCTGTTCTATCTGCTGTTCCTGGTCATCTTGGGCCTGCCCATCATGAGCATGGAGTTTGCAGTGGGCCGCGCCAGCCACAAGAGTCCGGTGCGCGCCTATCAGGCACTGGAAAAGCCGGGCCAGAAATGGCACATCCACGGCTACTTTACCCTCATTGGCTGCTACTTGCTGATGATGTTCTACACCACCGTGGCCGGCTGGATGATGCATTACTTCTACATGACGGCTGCGGGCAAGCTCTCCGGCCTGACCGCGGATGAAGTGGCAAGTGCCTTTACCGAGATGCTGGCAAGCCCCGGCATCATGGCGTTCTGGATGGTCGTGGTCGTTGTGTTCGGCATCTTTGTCTGTGCCCGTGGCCTGCAGAACGGCTTGGAGCGTGTGACCAAAGTCATGATGATCGCTCTGCTGGTCATCATGGTCATCCTGGCCGTCAACAGCCTGTTCATGCCGGGGGCAGCTGAGGGCCTCAAGTTCTATCTGGTGCCGGACTTTGCCCGCATGAAAGAGGTGGGCGTCGTCAACACGCTGGTGGGTGCTATGAACCAGGCGTTCTTCACCCTGAGCCTGGGCGTGGGTGCCATGGCCATCTTTGGCAGCTACATTGGCAAAGAGCGCGCGCTGCTGGGCGAGTCCGTCCGTGTGGTGGTGCTGGATACATTCGTAGCCATTACGGCCGGCCTCATCATTTTCCCGGCCTGCTTTACTTATGGCGTGGACCAGACCTCCGGCCCCAGCCTCATTTTTATCACCCTGCCCAACATTTTTGCCAACATGGCCATGGGCCGGCTGTGGGGCAGCCTGTTCTTCCTGTTCATGGCGTTTGCCGCTCTCTCCACGGTGCTGGCCGTGTTTGAGAACATCATCTGCTGCGATATGGAGCTGATGCACTGGGACCGCAAAAAGTCCAGCTGGGTCAACCTGTTCCTCATCATTGCCCTCTCATTGCCCTGCGTGCTGGGCTACAACCTCTGGGCCTGGGATGGCTTTGCCATCTTCGGCGGCGCCGTGCTGGATCTGGAGGATTTCCTCGTCAGCAACCTGTTCCTGCCGCTGGGTTCGCTGGTCTACCTGCTGTTCTGCACCTCCCGCTATGGCTGGGGCTGGGAGAACTACAAAAAAGAGGTCAACACCGGCGATGGCCTCAAAGTGCACGACTGGATGCGCGGCTACCTGACTTACGGTTTGCCGGTCATCGTGCTGTTCATCTTTGCATTTGGCCTGTACGATAAATTCCTGGCGTAACCCGGCAGCCGGGGCCGCTGTAAATGACCACTGACCCCTAAGAGGCGGCCCTCCTTCCCGGAGGACTGCCTCTTTTTGCTTCCACAGGAGGAAAATGACCATGTATATTCTGATCTGTGATGACGAGCCCGCGGTGGCCCGGCAGGTGGAACAACTTGCCCGGCAGCACCTGGAACAGCGGGGCATCCCGGTGCAGTGCGCCGTCTGCACCCGGGGTGAGGAGGTGCTGGCCCGGTCAGACCTGGCCCAGTACCAGCTGGCCCTGCTGGACGTGGACCTGGAGACCATGACCGGCATTGCACTGGGGCGGCGGCTCAAGCAGCAGAACCCGGAGCTGGTGCTGGTGTACATTTCAGCCTATCTGGAGTTTGCTCCTGAGGGCTACACGGTCCGCGCGTTCCGGTATCTCCTCAAGCGGGATATGGAGCGGATGCTGCCCAGCTGTCTGGATGCCGTGCTTGCCGAGCACAGCCGGGAGTGCCGGACGCTGCCCATCCGGCAGGGGCGGCGCGAGACAGAGGTACCGCTGGATCAGATCTATTATCTGGAGAGCGACCTGCGCAAGATCAATGTCTATGGCGAGACGCTCCACAAGCCGCTCTGCTCCTACTACGGCAAACTGACGGACCTGCCCGCCTCCCTGCAGGAAGACGGTTTTTTGCGGGTCGGGCGCAGCTTTGTGGTCAACATGCGGTATATCCGGCAGATCAGCAATTATAAAGTGATGCTCCAGAACGGCGTGGAACTGGGCGTCAGCCGGAACGGCTATGCAGCCATCCGGGGCGCTTATCTGGAGTGGAAAGGGCAGTTTGGCGATGAGCTATGAGTTGAAGATGAAGCTGCTGATGCACCTGGTCTGCATCGCGCAGTGGGGCGTGTTTGCCCTCATCCACTGGGAGATGCTGGGCAAAGGCAAGTGGAAACATCCCTTTGCCTGTACGGCGCTGGCAATGTGCGGGATGCTGGTAATTTCGCTCTGGATCGATTTCGGCTTTTTCAATGCCGTTTCCATTGCGTTCAACGTGCTGTACCTGCTGGTGACATCGGCGTTTTTTGGCGGGACCATCCGCCAGAAACTGATGTCCTGCATGGCCAACGGCGTGGTCTGCCTGCTGACGGAAAATACAGTCATATATCTCTATACCTATCTAGAAGCGGTTCCGCCTGCGCAGGTGATCCGGCAGCCGCTGGGCGTTCTGCTCATGGCAGCGGCTATGCTCATCGTGGGTGGCATCACGGCTCAGATGGCAAAGCACTGGGGCCAGAAGCAGGCGCTGGAACCGCTGCAGCTGGTGGTTGCCATGTTCTTTCCGGGGGTGGTCGTGGTGCTCAACATGCTGCTGATGGTCTCGGGCGGCCGGTTCGATGCCACCCAGTTCAGCGTGCTGTTTACGGTGGGGCTCACGGTGGCGGTGTTGGTGCACCTGCTCTTTGTCCAGATGCTCAACGAGCAGGTGGTGCAGAAAAAGGATTCTCAGTACCGTGCCACATTGGAGCAGGAGCGGGCGGAAGCCCTGATGGAATCCTACACCACCCAGCGCCGCCTGACCCATGAGTTTGCCAACCATCTCGAAGCACTGAGCCTGATGCTCCAGCAGAACGATGTGGCCGGAGCCCGCGGCTACCTGACCTCCATCAGCAAGACCATCCAGATGAACAGTGCCATCCTCAATACCCACAACCCCCTGCTGGACGCTCTGCTCAGCAAAAAGTACGAGGAAGCAGCCCGGAAAGGGGTCATGATGTACTTTGACCTCTCAGACCTGAAAGACATCCCGCTGGATCGGACGCATCTGGTCATCGTGGTGTCCAACCTGCTCAACAATGCCATTGAGGCGGCGGCACAGGCGGCCCCGCCCGAGGTGCATGTCCGGATGAAAAAGACGGAGGGAGAGCTGGTGATCTCGGTGCGCAACCGGGTCAGACAGAATGTGGAGATCCCGGAGGGGCAGCTGCCCCGTTCCACCAAGCGTGAACCTGGCCACGGCATGGGGCTGGCCAATGTCTGTGCGGTGCTGGAGGCGCACAACGCCGAGTACACCCTCAGCTGCCGGGACAACTGGTTCCGCTTTACCTGTGCGTTCCCGACCAACGGAATATGACATCCTGAGATGCAGAATATGACAACTCCCGTGCAATGGCGGCACAAATCTGCTATGATAAAAGCAGTAAAGGCGACCTGAGCGGGAAGGGCGCTTTGATTGCGGCCGGATTTTTCCGGGGCGTCTGCTGATGCATAAGGCCCTGCGATGCGTGTGTGCAGGGCCTCTGGCCTTTGCTTTCCGAAAGTCTGACGAGGCTCTTGGCGGCAGTCTGGGGATTGCTGTACATAGAGAACTTGACCGCTGTGTGGCTCGCGGCGGGCGGCACCGTGTGTGGGAACGGGGTGCTGCCCGGCGGGGCTATGTGGTTTTGCCGGTCAAGAGCTTCGCCGGGCTTTTTCTTTTTTACCGTTTTGTCATATTTCACGGTTTGTTTCTTGTTTTTTCACCGGGTGCATGGTAAAATTAAGATATTCTTGAACAAGAAAATTCACAAAACTTTAAATTTTACGGTTAAAATACCCGGAAAGAAAGTGGGCGGAGCGGATGCGAAACAAACGGGCCGGAAAGGCTGTGGCAGCGTTGGCCATGGGAATTGTGGTGGCCGCGGGTCTGGTGGCTGTGGGCGCAAAGGAATCCGGCCCCAGCCTGACGTATCATGAGCTGCTGGTGCTGGCCGGGGATAAGACTCAGGCGGCCTCTGCGGAGCAAGACCTGGAAGCAGCATCTGGCCTGCCGGAAGCCATCGGGGAAGAAGCGGCCGCTGTCAGCAAGTTAAAAGAAGAGCTGGAAGAGATCGACGCGGAAAACAGCGCTTCCAGTGAGGCCGTGCCGGAAGAGATGCCGGAGTCCGAGGCGGCTGCCTCGGAAGAAAGTGCCTCGGCGGAGAGCACCGCCCCGGAAGCTTCCTCAGCCTCGGAAGCCGCCGCGTCTTCCGTGCCATCCAGTGCGGCGGAATCCCATGCCGTGTCCGAAGCCGCCAGTGCCCCGTCCAGTACAGCGGCCAGCAGTGCCCCCACTGCGGAGGAACTCTGTGACCAGCAGGTTGCGGAGTATATCCGCCAGATCGAGCAGCTGCAGGCCCGCAGTGAAAAGCGGCTTTACAGTATTATGCTGTCGGCCTATAGCGAGTATATGTCTCACCCGGTGGAGGAGCGGAACCTTGTGACGAAAGTGTCTGCGGTCCTTTCCAAGAGCGGGGAGCTAACGGCCGCCCAGAACCAGTGTGACGCGGAGTTTGCGCAGATCATGGCTGCCATGCGGAAGACCCTGCGAGAAAATGGCCGGGATGAGAACATTGCGGATGAGGCGGAAAAAACCTATAAGCAGAAGAAAAACGCCCTCATCAAGGAACTGACCAGCCAGGCCTACAGCGGCGGCGACGGCAGCGGCCAATCCGGCAAATGGCTGGCCGAGCACGCCGATGGAAACATCGTGGACTGAGATGGAAATAAGAAAAACAGCGCCGCTGCGGCTCTGGGAGAATTTCCTGAGAAATGCAGCGGCGCTGTTTTGCAGATGAAACACTTTCGTGTCCTGAACTTCACGGAAATCGATTTACAAACCTGAAGAGATATATTATAATAAAATCGCTGTGTTTCGATAACACAACCAAAGGAGGAAAACTTGGTGCTGGTTACTCTGATTGAGAGCGTTTACAATTTTTTGTGGGGAGATCTGCTCACTCTGCCGCTGGGCGGGGTGACGCTCAACCTCTCCCTTATGGTCATCCTGCTGTTTACGGCGGGCATCTATTTCACACTGCGTACCCGGCTGCTTCCGATGCGGCTGTTCCGGGATATGCTGGACGCTGTCTGCGAGAAAAAGCAGGGGAAGCAGGGCGGCCTTTCGTCGCTCCAGACGCTGGTGGTCTCCACCGCTACCCGGGTGGGTATGGGCAACCTCGTTGGCGTGGTGGCGGCGGTTTCCGTGGGTGGTGCAGGGGCCGTGTTCTGGATGTGGGTCACGGCGCTGCTGGGGGCGTCCACTTCCTTTGTGGAGTCCACGCTGGCGCAGAAATATAAGGAGCCGGATCCGCTTTATGGCGGCTGGCGCGGCGGCCCGGCATTTTATCTGCACAAGCTGGCAGAGCGCAAGCGGGGGAAGCTGCTCAAAAAATCTGTTGTGGCATCGCTGTTTGCAGCCTCCGGACTCATCTGCTGGTGCGGCATCAGCCAGGTTATCAGCAACTCGGTGAGCGAGGCGTTTTCCAATGCGTTTTCCATTCCGCCGCTGGTGACGACCCTTGCGCTTACCGCGCTGGCGGCAGTCATCGTCCTGCGGAAAGATGCAACGGTCAAGAGCCTGGATGTGATTGTTCCCATCATGGCGGGCTGCTATTTCCTCATGACGCTCTATGTTGTTTTCACCAATCTGCCGCAGCTGCCCGGCGTGCTTGCCCGCATTTTCTCGGAGGCATTTGGCCTGCGACAGGCGGCTGCTGGCGGCTTTGGAGCCGTGGTCATGAATGGCGTCAAGCGAGGCCTTTTTTCCAATGAAGCGGGCTCCGGTTCTGCTCCCTGCGCGGCGGCGGCTGCCGAGTGTGATGACCCGGTCAAGATGGGATTGGTGCAGGCGCTGGGCGTTCTGATTGACACCATCGTGATCTGCAGCTGTACCGCTTTTGTAATGCTGCTGGCGCCGGAAAGCGTGACCGCTGGGCTGCAGGGCATGAATCTGTTACAGGCAGCGATGCAGTACCATCTGGGTGGCTTCGGAGTGGTGTTCATTGCCGTCACGCTGGCACTGTTCAGCTTCTCAACGTTTATCGGGATTTTGTTCTATGCACGATGCAACGTGGCTTATCTCTTTGGCGACCATTGGGGCTGGCAGACCGCCTATAAGCTGCTGGCACTGGCGATGATGCTGGTGGGCGGTGTGGCGGCCTATACAGTCGTATGGGATTTGGGCGATGTGGGCATCGGCCTGATGACCATTTTCAATATGATCGCTCTTTACCCCCTGTCCGGCGAAGCTTTGACCGCTCTGCAGGAATATGAGAAGAAAAAGCACCTGAAATAAAAATCACGGAAATAGAAGAAAAAAAGCACCGTGCCCTGCTTGTAAGATGCAAGCCAGGGCGCGGTGCCTTTTTTGCTGGAGGAAAATGAGAGATAGGGGGCATTCGATCGGCTTAATTGCTGAAAAGTATAAGTTTGTCAGAAGAAAAGCACAGGAACTTATGGTATGAGAAACCGCTGATGGTTCAGAACGGATAAGAAATCAGACAATTTGTAAAGAAAGCTCAAGCTGATGCGATTTTTTTTCAGATAGTAATATAATGAGGACAAGGCGAAAACTATTGATTGTTGACGAGACACGTGATAAAATAATATGAGACTTAAAATGTGAAATAATGTCATTTGATAAAATACAAAATATATTTATTGCTGACAGGATAAAGCGACATATTAAATCAATTGAACGATACGTATGAATATTGAATGCGAATTTCGTCAACAAATATTGTCAGATTTCTGAATTCGGAGACTTAAAATGAAATGACTGCACGGGAGAAAAGGAAAAATGAATGCGGTGAGTTTAGAGAATAAAACAATTTTAGTCACAGGGGAGTGTGAAATAATACGCGGCTGTCATAATAGGGACAAGGGTACGGCAGAGAATGAAAGGCTCCGCGACCCGAAGTTCATATTTTCTTACCCGAAGAATGAACGACTGATCTTTCTGCATGGCAGAAATGCTACGCAGGAAGAAATCTCGACTATGAGGGTGGGGTGACAGCTAGCGGACAGGTGAGCGAGCCTATCCGCTCTTTGTGTTGGATGAAGTAGAAATTAGCAAGCGGGAACATCACATTGATGTGCGAATAGATGAACAATGTCTGCACGATAAAATCAGTTGCGTTCTGATGGTCTATGGTGGGGTGAAAAACACATGCGGAAATGGGCAGTTTTGCATAGATATACGCCCCTATTTTACTCTGAAAACCATATATTGTGCAGTAGTACGTCTAGTCTGCAATGTGCATTTATACAGCGTGGTGTTGAGTAACGGTCAGAAAATACTATTTTCTTATCGTGTAGACATCATAATAGATGAACATCTCATTGTATAAGTTGCAACAAGAACGATAGCAACATTTGGCTGTTTGTTATAGAAAATGACGAATGAGGTAGATTTCAATAAAGTGTCAATGTAAAAGCAGGTCTACTCAACAACTTAACACTTAGGTGCAGTGGTAGATGGACACGGCGTATAAATATGCGCCGAGAAAAGCCATGAAAAAGCCTGCGGAAAATGCTCGCGAGGTTAAGAGGTTTATGACAATAAAGGTCGGCACTTAGGAAAATAGATGTACTGTCCAACGAGATATGACGAAATGACTCAGCACTTCGATGATGAGCGGTTCATAAGGTGTCTACTATAAAGTTTCAGTTGAGGAAAAACGATAGCCTGTCCATGACAGGTCTACATAAAAATTTCAGTGGTGGCCGGAAAAACGGATTGAAGTACGGCTGTGGAAGATGGTCACTGTGAGAAAATTGATAACTACAGTGCGATGAACACGCTGCTTTGAATAGATAAAGCCCGCCGGTGTACTACATTGGCGGTTAGATATAAAAACTTGTGAGAGGAATATAGAGGAATGTCAAATAAGAAGAATCTCCTGATCTACGCTCATTACTATATTCCAGATACTGCGTCAACGGGGCAGATTCTCCGTGAGTTGGCAGAGGGTATGCTGGATAAATTCAACATCACGGTCATCTGCGTGGTGCCGAGTTACTTAGGAACTATTGAAGACAAGTATAAGACACAGAAATATTACGAAGAAGAAATCAACGGCGTGAAGGTGCTGCGAATCCGGGTGCCGGAGTTCAGTAAGACCAATAAGAAGAGTCGTGTGAAGAACATTGTTTCCTATTTCTTTGGAGCAATGGGTGCGACCTTTAAGGTCGGAAAGATGGACTATGTGTTCTCCATCTCTCAGCCTCCGATCCTCGGCGGTTTACTGGGTGTCTGGGGCAAGTGGGTGAAACATGCCAAGTACATTTACAACATTCAAGACTTTAACCCGGAGCAGGTGCTGGCGGTTGGTTATACCAAGAGCAAGTTCGTCACAGACGCCATGATGTGGTTTGACAAGTTCAGCTGTAAGCGCAGCGACCTTGTGATCACAGTCGGCCGTGATTTGGTAGAAACGGTAGAAAAGCGTTTCAAGGGCAAGAAAGTCCCCAAGACCGTTATGATCAACAACTGGATCGATGAGAACGAGATCTATCCATTGGAGGAAAGTAACGAGAGGGTTCTGGCTTTCAAGAAGAAGTACGCTCTGGATGGCAAATTTGTCATCATGTACTCTGGAAACATTGGCCTGTACTATGATCTGGAAAAATTGATCGAGGTCGTGGAACGGTTCAAGCCGGGTACTAAAACTGCAGATGGCCGAGAGGTCGTATTCGCATTTGTTGGTGCTGGTTCCGTTCTGGACAAGCTGGTGCTGTATGTAAAAGAGCATCACATGGACAATGTGATTTTCATTCCGTATCAGGATAAGGCTGACTTGATTTATAGCCTGAATGCCGGTGATGTTCACTGGTGCGTGAACGCAAAAGGCATTAAAGGCGTGTCCTGCCCATCAAAGGCATACGGCATAATGGCCGCTTCGAAGCCCATTTTAGGGGTCCTCGAAGCTGAATCTGAAGTTCGCTGCCTGATTGAAGATACACATGGCGGTCTTTGTTGTGAGCCGGGCGAGTATGACAAGGTCGAGAAGAACATCCGCTGGTTCATTGAGAATGCCGGAAACAGTGAGTTGAAGGCAATGGGAGCCAGAGGTCGCGAGAATCTGGAGAAGAATCTGACCAGAAATGTGTCGGTGAGAAAGTACGTAGAAGAAATTCTGAGGCTGTAAAGGAGGCGAGAGGTATGAATAGTAACTGGTTTAAGCTGGTTATGAAGATGACAAAAGTTAAATATGGAAAGAACCTCTTGCTGAAGGGTGTGCCGATTATCTTCAACAAAGGCAGTGCCAAGCTGAAGATTGGTGAGAATGTCACAATCAAGAGCAGTTTCTTAAGCAACTTGGTTGGCCTTTATAGCCGGACAATTATCGTAACTCGTGCTCCGGGAGCAGAGATTGAGATTGGTGATAATGTAGGAATTTCGGGTGCTACGATTTATGCCCGAAAGAAAATCACAATTGGTGAAAACACCTGCATCGGTGGCAACTGCAAGATTCTGGATAACGACTTCCATCCCATCGAGGCAGAGACAAGAAACAAACTGTTGCGGGATGAAAATGGTGGTGACAGTGATTTGGTGCCAAGCCGAGAGATTAAGATCGGCAAGAACTGCTTCATCGGATGCAATTCAATAATACTGAAGGGCACAGTGCTGGGCGATGGCTGTGTGGTCGGCGCCGGTGCGGTGGTTTCTGGAAAATTTGAGGATAATTGTGTGATTGCAGGAAACCCAGCGAGAGTTATTAAGAGGTTGGAGGGCAATAAGTGATGAGTAAAAAGAAAATCTGCTTTATTGCACAGTTTCCACCTCCGATGCATGGATTATCCAAAGCAGTTGAAACACTGTACAATTCAGAACTCAATTCCGCTGTGAATCCGAATGGCAAGTTTGAGTTTGAAAAAGTAGACATTACCAACAACAAAAATTTCTTAAAAAATCTGCTGAAGATTGGTAAGAGCAAAGCAGATTTGTTCTATTTTACAATTAGCCAGACAAAGGGCGGCAACTTGCGAGATTTGGTGATTTTCAAGTTGCTGGAACTTCAGCATAAGAAATGTCTGATCCATCTGCATGGTGGGTATTACCGCCAGTTAGTAGATAACGATATGGCTGACTGGCAGCGGAAAGCAAATTATAAGGCAATCAAGAAACTCGCTGGAGCAATTGTTTTGTCAAAGTCTCTAAAGAAAATTTTTGAGGGAATGATTGACGATGACAAAATCTTTGTTGTGGAGAACTGTGTTGATGACCAATATCTTCTAACCGATCAGGAAATCGAAGAAAAACTGGCCGCCTTACAAGACAAGAAAGTTCTTCATGTCCTGTGGCTAAGCAATTTTATCAGAAGCAAAGGATACCCGTTTGTTCTTGAAATGGCAAAAGCAGAGAAAGAACGTGTGGATGCAGGGGGAGAAAAACGATTCCACTTTGACTTCGCAGGCAAGTTCTTTGAAGACAGCGAAAAAGAATATTTTGAAAGCTATATAAAGGACAATAAGCTGGAGGAGTACGTTACATATCACGGTATTGTGGGCGGAGAAGAAAAGAGAGAACTTCTAAAAAAATGTTACATCTTTGCATTGCCGACCAGATACCCCAATGAAGGTCAGCCAATAAGCATTCTTGAAGCGATGGGAAATGGAATGTTTATTATCACAACAGATCATGCTGGTATTCCAGATATTGTGGAAGACGGCGTGAATGGAATAGTGATGAAAAAGGAAGAAAACGCGTATAGCAAAGTTGTTTCTTTTAAAGCTAATGAATTAAAAACTGTATGTAAAAGAAATAGGGAATACTGCAAGGAAATGTACACAGAAAAAAGATACTTACATATGATGGAGACGCGTTTTAAGGAAAATTGAGAGTTGAGGAAAATTGTGGTGAAAAAATATCTAATAAAGAAAAGCCAAGTGGTAGCAATATTGATTTTTCTTGTAGAAATTATAAGTTCTTACGCCTTGGTACAAATAGATGCATCAGAGAATATTCTGGGAAAAATAGGTTATGTGGCCATTATATGCGGAGTTCTTTCTACCATAGTACTATATCAAGTCAATAAAGAGTGGGATGTTTTTCTCATATTCATGATCATGTGCTACTTGTTTTCTTTCGGACAATGTATATTAACTGCATTTGGATATAAGTTGGGAGTCTTTGCATTTTCGATGGACAGAGGCTTTTTCTCTAACCAAGAAATATTAAATGCAAGTGTTTTTTGCTTTATCGCTATTGCGTTAACTGGAATAGGTTTTTGTTTTCATAGGGACTCTATTAAATATGAAAAGCTCTCAAATAAACCTGTATTGATAGATAATACATTGTGTAGAGTGGCGTGGGGACTTTTACTCATATCAGTTGTGCCAACATTTTATGAACTGTATAAGGATGTAACAACTGTTTTTTTAAATGGATATAGTGGTACTTTGGGAAATGCAACCGGCATTGATAAAATTTTTGTATTACTTTCCGGATTCTACCCAAGTGCGATTTTGATTTTATATTGCTTTGAAGAAAAAAGGCGAAAAACGGTATATTTTGCTCTAGGTAGTTATGCGTTGTTACAATTATTGGGTGGAAGTAGAATAGCTGTTTTCCGTTTGGCTATTGTTCTTCTTGTTATTAGTAATTTGTATAGAAAAGAAATTAGCAAAAAACGGGCTGTCATGATTTGCCTTTTGGGATTAGTGGGAGTATTTGTATTTTCGTTTGTGTCAAGTGCTAGAAATTATATTTATCTTGCAAGTAATGTGCAGCTTTTTTTAAAGGAAACAGCGACAGACTTGATAGAAAACAATTTTATTTTTTCTGCGATTAAAGAAATGGGAAACACACAAGTTATTAATACGCTGGTATATGCTTTGTGTCCGAAAAAAGTGGATTATAGGTACGGAATGTCCTTTGTTAGAAGTATATACAGCGTTTTGCCAAACTTTTTGAACCTAGAGTATATAAGTATCGATGAAGTGTTTTCTCCATACTACTCAGTGACAAATGCAGGATGCGGAGCATCGTTTATAGCAGAGGGATACTGGAATTTCGGATATTTATCAGTGTTCTTTTTTATAGCGTTAGGATACGTTTGGGGAACACTATCGAATCGTTTTAAGCAACTATGCAATTCTAAATATGTAAAGCCAGAGAACTTCTTTGTAATCGTATATTTGATGTACTATATGATTTTTCTCGTTAGAAGTGAAAGCATTGAATTGGGACGTTCCTTTGTGTATTATGCTGTAATTCCAATTCTGATTAGCAAATTACTAAAGACAAAAACTATCCGGGGGGGGGTAAGACAGGCTAAAGAATGGCTTGCTTACGTTCACTCTTATGTAGACAGTATTCCCCAAAAACTTTGTGATGCAGTTCCGTACTGCTATCTCTATGGAAGAGAGGTGGCAGTATGAAAACGTGGGAAAAGATTATTATTATTGGATTCGTTATCTTGAATTCGATATCAGGTTTACAAATTTCGGGGATTTCCGTTAATGCTGTATTTGTTGGACTTTTTACATTATTTGCAGGGGTTGAGTTCCTCAAACATAAAAACAAGGGCGGCATGAAAATACCGAGAGCATCAGGATTTCTGTTGTTTATATTATGCGGTATGGTATCGTGCTTGCTTTCCATGGCATACAATTTTCGTGTGGAACACTACGATATAGTAAAAAGTTATTTGATCAATAGCACTTTCTATCTTGTAATTTTTGCTCTGTTTTTTAATTGTACAAATAAGTATATATCAGAATGTACAGATTGCTATGTAAATGGAATTGTATTGGCAGCACGGATACAGGCTATATGGGGAATTCTTCAGTTGATTTTACAATATGGTGCAGGAATTAATATCAATCAAATTCTTTTTGTAGATATTCTGCACTCTACAAATACGAGAGATTGGATTATGGGATTCTTCTCTGGAGATTCTTGGAACATGAGAATTACTGGCTTGAATTTTGAAAATTCGATGTTTGCTCTTGTAGTATGTTTAGGTGCAGCACTTGAAAAGAAGAAAATCTGGAAATTTATATTGCTTGTCACAGCAGTTCTTAGTTTGTCAAGAACAGGATGGGTAATGGTGGCAGGTTATGTGATAATTGTAATTATTAGAAAACTAAAGAGAAATTTAAAAATTAAAAAGAGTGCGCTAGTTAGAAATGCAATTGGTGGAGTAACAGTAATTGTAGCTTCATTAGCAGCGTATTTGAAAATACCATCTATCCGCAGACAGGTTTCAAATATATTATTGCGGATAACTGATACGGGTGCGGTAAATGTTTCAGGGATGCGGCATTTATTATATTATCCGTACGGATTTGAAATATGGCTGACACGGTCGAATATTTTTCAAATGTTATTCGGATACGGAATGCGATGCTCTGGAGCTGCATTTTCTGAACAGCAAGATATTTGCAGAATAATCGGCATACAGCAGTATTCAAGTGCATGGGCCGTAGAATGTGATGTCATTGGTTTGCTACTTGGGGGCGGAGTATGTACATTTTGGACGTATTATTATGAAGTAGTAAAATGTATGAAAACAAAGTTTAAGGACGCAATGATAATAATAATATTTGGTGGAATAACTTATCATTATCATTCGATAAGCTATGTAATCTTTTTGCTGATGATGGCTTCATTAAGTAAGGTGAAAAAATTTGACTAAGAAAGGCGAAGTGGTATGAAACAAAAATCGTTAGGACTAAATGCTGTATTAAATGGAATTAAGCAATGCTGTTCTATCATATTTCCACTGATCACATTTCCGTATATATCAAGAGTGTTAGGAAATGATGGTTATGGAAAATACAGCTTTTCATATTCTGTGACGAATTATTTCATACTGCTGGCAGCCCTTGGAATATATACTTATGCGATTCGGGAAGGAGCCAAAATACGAGATGATCAAAAAGCAATAAACCAATTTTGCTCGCAGGTTTTCTCAATCAATGTGTGTTCTGCTGCGATTTCATTGCTGTTGCTTTTTGCTATGGTATTTTTCCTGCCTAAATTTTCTGGGTATAAGGCATACATCTTTATTCAAAGCACTGCGATTGTGATGGCTGTCATAGGAACGGACTGGGTCAATGGCATATTTGAGGACTACTTTTATATCACAGTACGATATATAGCAGTTCAGTGTATATGCCTATTGGCAATGTTTGTTTTTGTAAGACGGCCGGAAGATATTATCCCATATTGCATTATATCGGTTTTGGCAACAAATGGTGGAAATCTGATTAATGTATTCTATGTTCGTAAATATGCAAAAATCAGGTTCACATTTAATATGGATTTAAAAAGACATTTAGTGCCGCTTTTGATCCTGTTTGTAAATTCGATTGCGATTACGATTTATGTGAACTCGGATATTACTATGCTTGGATTTTTTGAATCCGATGCACAAGTAGGTGTTTACAGTTTTGCATCCAAAATATACAACTTACTGAAGCAGTTGATCAATGCGTTGATTGTTGTTTCAGTTCCTCGTATTGCATATATTCTAAAAAACAAGCCTGAGGAGTATAAGGTATTCATAAATAGAATTTTTTCAGCCTTAAACATCATACTGCTTCCGATAATTGTTGGGATGTTCTGTATGAGCGATTCAATGATTTTGCTTGCCGGCGGTGAACAGTATATTTCGGGTGATGCTACATTGAAGATACTGAGTGTTGCTACGCTGTTTGCGATATATGCATCACTCTTTACAAACTGTGTGCTGATTGTTAATCGCCAAGAAAAATATTGTCTTAACGCAACTGTTATTTCTGCGATAGTGAATGTTGGACTAAATTTTGTATTGATGCCTTGGCTGGGGATGATTGGTGCAGCAATTACAACAGTCTTGGCGGAATTTGTAAATTGTGCGATGCAGATACATTTTTCAAAGTCCTTCTTCAATTGGAGGACATTGGAAATCAAATCTGTTATGTCATGCGTATGTGGAAGTGTTGCTATTGGAGTAATCTGCATGATATGTAATCGGAGTTTTGATAGCAGCTTATTGAGAATGATAATTGCAGTTTTAATTTCTGTGGTGGTATATGCAGGAATTTTGATTTTTATGAAAAACCCGTATGCACAGGATACCATAGAAATTATAAAGAAAAAAGGTGGAAAAAGGAAAGAATCATGAAAGAGAAAATTTCAGTCGTAATGACAACATACAATGGCAAAAAATATCTGTTAGAGCAGTTAGAGTCATTACGAAATCAGACTCTCAAGATAGATGAAGTCATAATAATGGATGATTGCTCGAAGGATGAAACGCCAGAACTGATTCGTAAATACATAATTGATAACAATCTGAGTGGGTGGAAGCTGATTGAAAATCAGACGAATCAAGGATGGAAGAAAAACTTTAAACTTGGTTTTGACTTGGCAACAGGAGATTATATCTTTCCCTGTGATCAGGATGATATTTGGCACCTTGATAAGGTGCAGAAAATGGCAGAATGTATGGAAAAACATCCTGAAATTGAACTGCTTGCAGCAAATTATGAAACCTTTTTCTCAGAAAAGGATGATGGGCACGGCAGCAAACTATATGCCGCAAAAAGCAAAACAATGAAATCTGATGGGAGCATTGAAATGCTGGGGATAGATCCCAAATGGTCATATATTAATAGGCCGGGATGTGTTTTCTGCTTTACAAAAAGTTTCTATGATTCGATTTTGGATAAGTGGGATACAAAATATCCACATGATGCAATTTTATGGCGTTTTGCGCGAATGGACCATGCGTTGGCACTATTAAATTATCCTGTAATTGATTTTCGCAGACATGGTGACAATGCTACAAGTGGAGAGAGTCGAACTAAGGAAAGTAGAATTCAAACGTACAATGATTATATTTTCTTTCACGAGATGGCGATTGAAAGGGTTACATCGGATAAAGACAAAGAGATATTGAAAAGAGGAATAGCGTTTCTTGAAAAGAGAAAACGATTCTTTGAAACGGGAAATATTCTGTTTTGGATTGAGTTGGCGATAAACTATCAAAAATTTTATAACTCGTTACGAGGATGTTTTGGAGATTTGTATTTTGTCTATAAAAGGTGAGGAGAAAATCTGAAATGGATAATATCACTTTGAGAAAAGTTCAGCTTGCACAGTTGGAGATTGCAAAAGAAATCAAGAGGGTTTGTGATAAAAATAATATTAAGTACTTTCTTGATTCAGGAACACTGCTTGGGGCGGTCCGCCATAAGGGATTTATCCCGTGGGACGATGACATGGATATAGGAATGCTTCGGGATGAATACGATAAATTTATTGAGATTGCTCCGAATGAATTAGGAAAGGATTATTTCTTGCAGACGTGGGTAAGCGATGAAAATTATCCGCATGCTTATGCAAAAGTAAGAAAGCTCGGAACGGTCTACGTTGAAAATGTTGCGCAGAAAAGCGGAGCCCATAAGGAACTCTTTGTTGATGTGTTTCCATATGATGTATACCCGGATGGTAAGGAAGAAAGAAAAAGCCATGGAAAACAGGTGATGTGTTATAGATACGCATTACAAATGAAGAATAATATTAAACCTTGGGTAAGGCACAAGGAGTTTTGGAAGAAACTTTTGGGAAAAGTTAAATATCTGCCATATATTGTCTATTCTAAAACAAAGAGTAGAGATGAATTGATTCACAAGGCAGATACGGCAAACAGAAAGTACAATGGCACAAAGACAGAGTTTTATTATGAGGCGACGGGAGCAACTCCGTATGGCAAATGGATAATTCCATCAAAATGCTTTGAGAACTTTGATGTGAAAGAATTTGAGGGAATTGACTTTGCTGTGCCGGGTGATTGCAACCTTTACTTGAGTACGGCATACGGTGACTATATGCAATTGCCCCCTATCGAAAAACGAGGAAATCAACATCAGGTAATCGAACTAAAGCTGTAAAAGGAGAAAATAGATGAAGAAGTATCATATTGGTTATACATGCGGCGTTTTTGATTTGTTTCATGTTGGACATTTGAATCTTTTAGAAAGATGCAAGGAAATGTGTGACATTCTTATCGTTGGTGTTTGTGATGATAAGTATGTGACAGAAATTAAAAAGAAACAGCCAGTGTATCCAGAAGACCAACGAGTACGAATTCTCAATGCTTTGAAAGTTGTTGATCAGGCAGAGTTAGTAACAATCGAAGAAACCGATGATAAGATGCTTGCATTGAAAAAATTTAAATTTGATGTTTTGTTTTCGGGAGATGACTGGAAAGGCTCTGATAGATATTTACGGACGGAGAAACAGTTTGCGGAATATGGCGCATCAATTGAGTATTTACCGTATACGAAGGGCATCAGTACCACTGATATCAAAAATAAAATGAAAGAAAAGTGAATTTTTTCTATGCAATTAAATCTAGCATAAAGAAAGGTGACGTAAATAATGAAAAAAGTTGTAACATTTGGAGTATATGATTATTTTCACTTAGGACATTTGCGACTGTTTAAAAATGCAAGAGAATTAGGAGATTATCTCATTGTTGCTGTGCAGGATGGAAATTATATATTGAAAACAAAACCAAATGCGAAGGTTATGTACACAACTGAGGAACGAAAAGAATTGGTCGGTGCATTGCGTGTAGTAGATGAAGTTGTTGATTATACAGATGTTGATGTGACGATTAAAACATTGGATTTTGATGTTTTTGCAATTGGCGAAGATCAAAATCACGAAGGCTTCCAGAGAGCAATTAAGTGGTGTGAAGATAATGGAAAAGAAGTCGTGCGTATGAAAAGAACGCCCGGAATTTGTTCTTCAGAGATTAAGAAGATGCTGTAAAAACAGTAACAACTGAATATGATGTGGTCAATAAACAAAATAGAGAAACAATAAAATCAAAGGCCGTGTAGACTTATCTATACGGTAGCTGCTCAAAATTTGCACACCTCTCCGCGGGGAGCAGCAGGCAACGCCTAAATAGGCGGCAAAGATGCAAAACACTCTATACCATAATACTACTATGCTTACATATCATAAAATCTTCAAATCCAATCCATCAATTTACATATCGAACCCGGAGCCAGTCCTCTCATGCAACGAGGATTTCCTGAATCGTTTAACAGGTGCTAAAAATACAGAAGAACTCCATAAAGCGAAGGTTTCCATTCTTAAGAGACTTCCGGACTATTTATGCCTTCGATGCAACTGATGCCGAGTTCCCGGAACCTATTGGTTACTTTGCAGATGACAGGGAAAAATATGAATTTGTGAAGAAGAAAATTTTGTTACAGGATATTGCGCTTCATTTGGGAAATACCTTTGGAGAATATCATGTACACAAGATTAATACCGAAGGAGCTCTTCCAGCAATTGAAGGAAAAAGGCTGGCAATCAATTACAGAGAAATCTATTGCAAGGCAATGGCCGACTATGTGGAAACAATCAGAAATGAAAACAAACATGCTATCGCAGCGTCATTTATTCTTCCTGCTTTGATTGAGCAAAGCCTTGGAATGGCCTTACAAAATCGGATGTTAAGAAAATATATGACCGAGGTGAAAGGACTGTCGGCAGAAGAAAAAGGGTTGTTGGCTCCTTTTTACGGTAAAAGGTATATCTTCTATGGCTCGGAAGAGTATATTATGGGCAAGGTCTTTAAAATCTTTGTGAGAAAAGGCGTGTTAAAGAACTCTCCAGATAACGAAATAATATTGACGGGAAGTAGCCGGAGGAAGAGAAGGACATTGGGAGGATTAATCAGTTCTCAGTACGCCAAAGAGAAGATTCTACCGGAGTACTATGAACTGATGAAGGATATCTTTATCAGGCTCAACATTCGGAACTGTATCATGCATGGTTTGGGCGAATCGTTCGATCACTTGGATCGTGGAATAGCCGCCACTATGTTCCAATTGCTGTGGGACATAAGTGGTGGGGAGATATTTGTCTGACATACATAATGTGATGAATAAAACACATGTAGGAGATGTAAAAATGAATGATTTCACGATACTTCATTTGTCGGATTTGCACATGGAACAGGTGCGTAAAAAGAATGTGCTAATGGAAAATCTCTTAAAAGACATTGCGGATGAAATGGAATACAGCAACGATATTCTAATCGTGGTAACTGGCGATATAGTTAATAAAGCAAATTATGCGGGGAAAGATGAAATCTTATTCTTTTTTAGCAAGTTGAAGGAAATTTTGAAGGACAAAGTCAGAAATATCTATATCGTTCCTGGAAACCATGATAAAAAGAGAAGCGGCGTGGACTCTATGATTTTATCCATGTATGATGCAGGTGAAAAAAAGCGATGGGATGAAGGGTGGAAATATGTAAAAGTTGCATTTGATGAATATATACAACTAGTTCGTGAAATTTATAGTATATTTTATGAGAGTGAGAAAGTAGAAGAAAGAATTCTCCCGAATACATATGGTGTACAAATAGACGAGGTTAACGGAAAAAATATTTGTGTGATTCAATTTAATACGGCATGGACATGCATAGGGGATTCAGATCAACGAAAATTAAAGATTGGCGAATATCAAATGAGCCAAATTAAGAAAATGTATGTCGATGAGTATGCAAAACTCCAAAAAGATGAAAGAAGAAAAAATAAGGAAATTGATATAACAATAGCTTTAGCGCACCACCCTGTTAGCTGGTTGTCAGGGGAGGAAGAGGATAGAATTCAGGATGAAATTTTGAGCAATAATGGATTGAATGCAAATGTCTACATTTGTGGACATACACATAATAGGGATGTGATTAATTGGCAAAACAATAGACATTCGTTGACTACATTAGTATCTGGAATAGGATGGCCGGATGAGGATTTGCAACATCCATATGCTCATAACTATTCGAGTTATGTGTTTAACTTGGATGTCAATTCAATTGATGTTTATGTTAGAAGTTCGGATGATGATTATGTTTTTGAGCCAGACTTTCGTATTTATACAAATGCACGCAATAAGGAAAGTAAAAAAATTATTATGCCCATAGACACATGTAAAACACAGGCATATTTTAATTTAGGAGCTCCGGTAAGTCGCTCTGCTAAATCATGCTATATAACAGAGGATATAATAAAAGAAATCAGCAGATATGTACGTGTGTTGGTGGTCTGCGAAAATGAAATTGATAAACGACTTGAGAACATTAGATATGAAATAAAGAATTCCTCAAAGAGCCCTTCAAAGAGTCCGTCGATGGGGGAAAAATCGAGCTCAGTGAGCAAAGCGCATATGCGGAAAGAGTTCTCTGCATATTTGACAGCAGTATGCAGAGTGCTGTGTAATACGATTGCGAAAGAAAAGAATATTAAGTTGCGAACGCATTTCAGAGCTTGGAAAAAGGATACGGATGAATATGTCCCGATCGTACTTTTTCCAAATTATGAAAGTGTCAGTAATCATCAAATGACGCCATTAAAATGGGGTGAGTTGTTGGAGGAAGCTTATAAAAAGAAAGCACCATTGATTGCATCCGTGAATCGGATGTATTGTCAGAAAAGCCTAAAAAAGAATGATAAAAATCCGGAAGATGCTAGATGGGTAGATTTTATAACATGCATCCCTAAATGTGTAAAAAATAATTACGTGGAAATGGATGAAACGACACAAGAAGTCAAAGAAAAACGGCCATACCTGACATTTGGAGTTACGGTATATGATGAAAAAAGCAGAGATATACTCTATATCTTGGACTATCTTAAGATAGATTGGTTTATTGGAAGACAAATTGCAAAATTTCTTGAGTGTTGCCCGATAAGTCTGAATGAATATGTAAAGAGCATTGCTTGTCAGAAAGGGAGGAAACAGTGAAATGGAGAAAGTTCTGAATTGGAGAAATGTTGGGAAAGGTATAAACTTAAACGAAAATCATGCACTGGTTAACATTAATATGATTTATTGGAGGTATTCGGAGGCAATACAAAAAAAGGAGAATGATACGGCCGATATACTGCTTAGGACAATAAATCGGATTGATGATGAACGGTCAACAAATATTTTGATGAGTGCAGAAGATATAAAGAAGTGTTTTTACAGGAATACTAAAAATGAAACATTAGTAAATAGAGCGATAACAACTGACTAAAACGTGGAAAGAAGTTAAAAGAAAAAGCTGGTTGTTTTATTGGGAAATTTTGAAAGGAGAGGTGCTGCAATGAATAAACGAGCAAAGTACAAGAATTGCCCATTGGTAGAGGTGATTTTTCAGTTGAGATTTCCAACGATTCTATCTATTAATACCAAACAACCTGCGGAATTTCAAGAAAAAATTAGAAGAGATTATCCTTATTATGATGAGGGAATAGAAGAGCAAAACGAATTGCTTCTTAATGCAAATGGGAAAGCAGCGCAAGTCAAAACAAATCAAAACAAAAACTATTCATTTATTTCGATAGACGAAACATATAAGGTTAATCTGACATCAACATTTATTGCTATTTCTACACGTAAGTATACTCAATGGGAAGAATTTAGTGTTAAAGTAGAGCAAGTCGTGAAAGCATTTCAAGAAGTATATGAAGTTCCATTTTACACGCGAATTGGTCTTCGATATATTGATGTGATACAGAGGTCTGTCCTTAATTTGACGAGTGAGAAGTGGAGCGACCTAATTAAACCGCATGTTTTAGGTATCGTGACGCAGTTTGAAGATGGTATGAATTCATATATGTCGCAAGCTGAATTTAAGGATGCAGCAGACGGAGTATGGACGAAAACGCATTTTGAGTTAGTTAATGTCAACAATAATACTGAAAATTCACTTTTAATAGATTGCGACTACTTTAAACCAGAAACAACAAAAACGGATATGATGATGGATGTGGCAAACATGTTGCATGAACATTCCAGTAGCTTTCTTATGACAGCAATCACGGAAAAACTCGATAAAGCAATGGAGCCGGAAGAACTGGTATGAGCAAGAATTATATAATTAGAAGCGATTATAGAGAAAAAAATAGCATAGATTTTGGAAAGAGTAATATAGAGGAAACATCATCTGGAACAATTAATGAAAGCTATACTCGAAAACTGTCGATAGATACAGACATCTTTTCAAAGTTACCAAAAGATGTGTTTAAGAATCAAAGAGTTAATCAGTTTTTACTAACATTGAAAAGAGTAGTTGCAGATGCTGACCTTGAAGGTGTTACACTGTCAAAACTTCATTTGAGTGAGTTTAACGAATCAACGATAAGCATTGAATGGATTTTCAATTACTTCAGAGCTTATTTTTCTTTTGAAAAGGATGACGAGGATAGTTATGGGATGATTGAAAATAACACAGAAACCCAAGAATTTAGCAATTATTTTAGACGGTTGAAGCCAGAAGAATACAATGTGGTCGCACGATCAGTTCTGGATTATATTATTATGATGGGTGGATTTGGACAGAGGTGAAAAATGGAAGACAACACACCTGAAAGATTTTACAGAGGTATTTCAACAAAGGACGCAATTTCATCAGAAGGCTACATAACGGAAGCTGCGTTTAGTTTTGATGATTTTGCAAAGAATCCGAGGGATGACAACTATTGCGAGCTTTCAGTAAACTGGAACGATAATGAAGGCGCATTATTAACATTGCTATCACAGAAAAAGCCGTTCAAGCAAGAGCCTCAATTCAAAATAGGTTATTGTGAGATTCAGAAATCACAGATGAAAGCATTATTCCGGGCATATATGGCTGATAGTAATTTCTCGTATGAGCGTAGACCTATCCAAGCAGATGCTGAAAATGGCATTGAGGAAAATCCATATCATGGCAATCTGTTAATAAATAAGGATGCAAGCAAGGGGCTTAGAAAAAATATACAGTGTGGATTGGCGACATTAGCCGCAGGTACATTCAAGAAGCGTGAAGAATAGGAGTAAAATAAAATGAGTCGTAAATTTAATGGGGGGGTACCGTAGCGATAACAAGAATACGGTACTGATCATTCTGATCGTTATCATGGCGGTCGTACTCGGAATCCTGATGTGGGGTGAAAAGAAAAAATCCAATGCAAAGACGCAAGAGCTGACAAAACTGAACGAGCAGATTTTTGCAGAGAATCAGGCAAAGGCAGAGGCACTGAAGCAGAAAGAAGCAGAGGATAGCTTTTATCAGAAGCTGACAGATGGACAACAATGGTTTAAGCAGTTACAGGCGTATCTCTGAACCGTCAACAAAAGTAAAGTATCAGTAACCAACATCTCTATGGGCGGCAACGCATCTTACGCTGGTTATATCCGGACGATTATTCTGAATGATGATATGGATTATGATCTGGCAATCATCTGCTAGGGTCAGAACGATGGTGTTCTACTATGAAACGGTCAAATCTGTCATTGATGATAACGTGGCAGCTTCTACTGGAATGTTGCGAGAAGATTATGGAAAAGAATATGAATGAAGGTATAGATTTTGTGCTGATTTGGGTAGATGATAAAGATCCCAAATGGATAGCGAAGAAGAATAAATATAAGAGTACTAATGATATTCAAATAAATGTTCAATCAGATAGTGAGGTGCGTTATAGAGATTGGGACAATTTGAAGTATTGGTTTAGGGCTGTCGAGAAGTATGCACCGTGGGTTAGAAAGGTACATTTTGTGACATGTGGGCAAAAACCTACATGGCTTAATGAAAATAATCCGAAATTAAGGTTAGTGAATCATTCGGATTATATTGATGAAAAGTATCTTCCGACTTTTAGCTCTCATGTTATTGAATTGAATCTTCATAAGATACCAGGACTATCTGAACGTTTTGTTTATTTTAATGATGATACATTTATTAATAACTATGTCTCTGAAGATGATTTCTTTAAAGGAAATCTGCCGAGAGATAGTGCTATTTTAAATACTGTCAAAATGGATAGGAGAGGGATAACGCACATCATTGTAAATAATCTGTGTGTCATTTCAGAACACTTTATATTTAAAAAACAGTTCAGAGAAAATTGGCGAAAATGGATTAGCATAAAATACGGAAAAGAAATATTTAGAACGTTATGTTTGCTACCTTGGAATAGATATTCCGGCTTTTATGAACTCCATATTCCATATTCTTACTCTAAGAAAACATTTTGTGACGTTTGGAATTGTGAATCTGAGTATTTGTCTCAAGTGTGCGAACATAAATTTAGAGACGATAAAGATGTTAACCAATGGCTTATGAGGTACTGGCAGATTGCGAGTGGATATTTTGAACCACGATCTCCTAACTTTGGGAAAATGTATGATGTAGGGGAGAATATGGGATCTATAATTAATGACATTAATAAAGGTATTCATAAAACGATTTGTATTAATGATTCTGAGCAATTGAAGGATTTTGAAGGTGCAAAACGAAAAATACTGAAAGCGTTTGAAAATAAATTACCTGATAAATCGTCTTTTGAACTGTGAGCCTATTTGAAGAAAGGATTTAGTGAATATGAGTTATAAACATCGGGGGGGGGGTACAGCAGTAGCTCCCGTAAAAATCTGATATACGGAATAGTAATTGTAATATTAGCAGCACTGCTGGGGGCCCTTCTGTGGATGAATAAAGTAGATGAAGATAAGAAATCCGCAGAACTTCAGGCACTTAATAAAAAACTATATCAAGAGGAACAAGAAAAGCAGACGGCTTTGAAACTGCAGGAAGCAGAAGACAGTTTCTACCAGAAACTGATGGATGGCTTTGACGTGAATGTCTTGGTTGTAGGAGACTCCATTGGTGCAGGTGCTGGAACGGAGACAGATGGACAACAGTGGTTTAAGCAACTACAGACATATCTCCGAACCATCAACAAAGGTAAAGTTTCGGTAACGAATGTCTCCATGGGTGGCAATACTTCCTATGCTGGCTATGTTCGTACAAAGACCTTGAACGATGATGTGGACTATGATTTGGCGATTATCTGCTATGGGCAGAACGATGGGTATGATGGGCTTTCAACAAACTATGAGGCAATGGTTAGAGCGATAAGAAATAAATACCCAGATTGTTCGATCATCTCAATTCTGGAATCTTCTCAGCGTGAGTATACCCCTAATATAGTAGCAATTCAGAGTATCTGTGAGCATTACGGTATCCCTGTGGCAGATACGATTGCAGCTTTCAACAATTCAGGCAAGGCTTATGATGATTTAACAAAAGATGGTGTCCATCCGAATGATGCAGGACAGGAAATCTACTTTGAAACGATCAAATCGGTCATTGACGATAACGTGGCTGCTTCTACGGGAAAGATGTCAGATGTTGATGTGATCAATGCCGATGTGCATAAGTTTGATAACTTTGTCTGGTACGATGCAAGCTCTGACTTTGAACGGGTGGATGATACTACCTTTGCCATCAGCACGAGTGCATCTGGCATACTGGGGATCGACTATACCTATAAATCCGGAGATAACAAAGCAGATATCTATGTAGATGGAGAACTGTTTGAATCCCCAACGGTAACATTTGATTATGATTTTTCACAGAGACATATCTTGGTAGTCAGTGATGACTGTACTGTGAAGAATGAAATCAAAGTGGTCTTCACCAGTAAAGAGCAGGCCGATAGCTTCAAAGGAATGTGCTTCAGTTGGGAGTAAAGAAACAAAGGCTGTGTGGCTATGCCCACACGGTAGCTGCTCAAAATTTGCACACCGCTACGAGGTGAGCAACAGGCAACGTTCAATGAATGGCAAAGAGGCAATAAAGGATAGATCATGAAAGATATTTATCAGATGGTAGCAGAATTTAGAAGTGCCATATTAAAAGCGAAAGCAAATAGAGAATTTTCAGGTGACGGCTTTATTGAACTTTTTCCAAGAGGAAACTGTGGGGTAGCGTGTGATCTGTTAGGGCGGTATCTTCTTGAACAGGCAGGTGTAAGAAGCTGGTACACATCGGGGAAAATTGGTTCCGAGAGCCATGTGTGGCTCACATTAGAGAATGGAGATATTGTTGACATAACAGGAGACCAATATAAAAACCGAGAGGGATCGCTGTATTACGATTTGCCTGTTTATGTTGGAAAAATAGATGCGTTTCATTCTCAGTTTAAATTGAATGGTGATCCTGTGGAAATCACGCCAAATGACTGGACACCGGATTTTCTTGGAGAAGATCGGATGCAGCAAAAAAGAGAATCGCTTACGAGACGATTTTGAACTATATCGGATAAGTGTAAGAAGGGAGGAAAGCTGAAGATGGAACAAGAACTATTTAACCCACAGTCCTCTTCCGTAAGCTCCTCCCGAATCATTTACACCCCATCAACTTTTGCTCGAACATCTTTGCTCCATCTGCAGGAAGTCGGTTCACTTAGAGCCCTGCATCCGCATACGTCTAAGAGATCAGATCTGGTGTCTTTCCTGTGCTTCGTTGTCTTGTCCGGTGAGGGCGAACTTTCCTACGAGGGGCAGACTTATCAGCTGCACTCAGGCGACTGTGTGTTCATCGACTGCCGGAAAGCGTATAGCCATTCGACTTCCGACAATCTCTGGTCTCTCCAGTGGTGTCACTTCTATGCACCGTCCCTTCCGGCCGTATATGAGAAGTACAAAGAGCGTGGTGGCCGACCTGTGTTCCACCCGGAGGATATTGCTCCTTTTGTCTCTCTTTTAACAGACCTCTATAATCTGGCAGCTACATCCGACTACATACGAGATATGCGGATCAATGAGAAGCTGGGAACTTTGCTCACCTTACTGATGGAGCAGTCCTGGCATCCGGAGAGTGTGACGGTGAGCCGGAAGAGAATGGAACTGGTTGAGATAAAAAACTATCTGGATGAGCATTACACAGATAAGATATCCCTTGATGATCTGGCAGAACGCTTCTTCATCAACAAGTTTTATTTGTCAAAAATCTTTAAGGAAACCTACGGTACCACGGTCAACAACTATCTAATTTCAAAGCGGATTACCAGAGCCAAGCAGCTGCTTCGGTTTACGGATATGACTGTGGAGGAAATAGGCGTTGCCATTGGCATGGGAGATGCAAACTACTTTAGCCGGATGTTCCGTAAGGTGGAAGGCAGCAGCCCAAGTGAATACCGGAAACAATGGTGAAATATTGAGGCACAGCGAGAAATCGCTGTGTTCTTCTTAAAAACATATAGTTTAAAACGAAAATAAAAAGGAGGAGTACACATGGATACGAAACCAATCATACTCATCAAACCAGAAATTCTGACAGTTTCAGCATTTGAGGATTTCCGGGGATATCTTGCCGTGTCATACGATCAATCCATAAACTTCACTGTTCGGCAGATCAACCAGGGATACAGCAAGAAAGCATTCACGCTGCGGGGCTTGCACTTTCAGGAAGGGGAACACGCCCAGGCTAAGTTGGTGTCCTGCCTGCATGGTTCAATCTTTAATGTGGCTGTGGACCTGCGATCGGGAGAGACTTTCGGCCATGCATACAGTGCGGTGCTGTCTTTTGAAAATCGGAAACAAATGTTGATTCCCAGAGGCTTTGCTCATGGGTATCTGACATTGGAAGATGATACTCTGATGCAGTGGTGTGTGGATAATGATTTCTATGGTGAAGCTGCCAAGGCTGTACGGTATGATTCGGATTTTGTCTGGGAAGGTGATCCGTGGCCGGAAGTGGAGTATATAATATCGGAAAAAGATCGGAATGCTGTGAGATTGGAGAATTTTTGTGGGAGATAAAAGACCATATAAACCAAGAAAACCCGGTGCCGGCCGGAAACCGTTGAAGCCGAACTATGATGCGGCAGCTATCCTGCAGGAGCAGATGGAAGCGGCTGTGGCTCTCTATACAAATAATTCCCTTCAGACAATCGCAGACACACTATCTCTCAATCCCATCAAGGTGCGGAAACTATTGATCACGGCCGGTGTTTATGAATCGGAAATTGCAGATGTGGTGAACGCTTCTTTTGAGGAAAAACAGGGGATGTCTTATAAAGAAGCATTGGAAGCGGTGGCTGCAGAACTGAATTTGTCAAAAGCATCTGTGACTTCTTATTTACCTTATAAGAAAGGCGTGTATTTCAGAGAGGATTGTGATCGAGACCAGATCAGCGTTGTGGCAGAGGGGCTTCGACGAATGCGGCAGAGGAAGAAAGCAGTTGAAGCGTTGCAGAGCAGTCATGATGAACAGCATCTCTGGAAGTGTATCGTTGCTTTTCAAGGATACCGGTTCAAGACGATATCTGGATTGCCGTTTTCCTATAAGATCAGGACCGGGCGGAATGGGGAACTGACCAAGGAACTGTGGATCGATCGTCGAGAAAGCAGTAAGAGCCTGACGTGGAGTTCGATACTGCTGGCTTTTGAAAAGACGAAAGGTAAGCCGCTAGTAGAACGGCCGAAGGCACTGGGAGATATCCATGGCGTGTCCTATATTTATGGGATGTTTAGTAGGTTTGGTCTAATCGAGGTGCCAGTGAAACAGGACAAGCTAAGAAGCAATCCGGCCAGCTGATTGACGAAAACCAATATTGTGCTAATAGAGCACTGCTTTAGCACTTCAGGTAAGCTGCCAAAATCCATAAAATATAATTGTACGATAAAATTACACTTAACACATCAAAAGATAAATCATTTTTCAGAGAGGAATAAAACACATGAAAAAGGCACTTATCACTGGTATCACCGGTCAGGATGGATCTTACCTCGCAGAGTTCCTTTTGGAGAAAGGCTATGAGGTTCACGGAATTGTTCGTCGTGCTTCCATCTCCAATACTGCTCGTATCGATCACCTGATTGAGAAAAATGCCATCACTTTGCATGATGGCGATCTGTCCGATTCCTCCGGTCTGATTCGTCTGGTGGGCGAGATCAAGCCCGATGAAATCTACAATCTGGCCGCACAGAGCCACGTTCAGGTCTCCTTCGACGCACCCGAATACTCCGGCGATGTGGACGCACTGGGCGTTCTGCGTGTGCTGGAGGCTGTCCGTGTCTGCGGTCTGACCAAGACCTGCAAGGTGTATCAGGCTTCTACCTCTGAGCTGTACGGCAAGGTCGAGGAAGTTCCCCAGCGCGAGACCACCCCGTTCCACCCCTACTCTCCGTATGCCGTGGCCAAGCAGTACGGCTTCTGGATGGTCAAGGAGTACCGCGATGCTTACGGCATGTTCGCCGTCAACGGCATCCTGTTCAACCATGAGTCTGAGCGCCGTGGCGAGAACTTCGTCACCCGTAAGATCACGCTGGCGGCCGGTCGTATTGCCGAGGGTCTGCAGGATCATCTGGAGCTGGGCAACATGGATTCTCTGCGTGACTGGGGCTATGCCAAGGATTACGTTGAGTGCATGTGGCTGATCATGCAGCAGGATAAGCCCGAGGATTTCGTCATCGCTACCGGTGTGCAGCACACTGTCCGCGACTTCACCGAGAAAGCTTTCGCAGCCAACGGCATCACCATCCGCTGGGAGGGCACCGGCATCGACGAGAAGGGCTATGATGCAGCTACCGGCAAGATGCTGGTCTGCGTGAATCCTCAGTGGTTCCGTCCCACCGACGTGGACAACCTGTGGGGCGACCCCACCAAGGCTAAGACCGTTCTGGGCTGGAATCCGCAGTCCACGACTTATGAGCAGTTGGTGGAGATCATGGCCAAGCACGACCGTGAGCGTGCAAAGCGCGAAAAGGCTCTGAAGAGCATCTGATGCAGGCAAAGAATCTCTGCTTTTACCTGTCCGATCACGGCTTCGGGCATATCGCCCGGAATATTCCGCTGATCGCAGAAGCGGTGCGCAGAATCGATGCGTATGTTTATGTGGTGTGCGGGAAGCGGCATCTGGAATTTGTAAGAGCCAATCTGCTGGAGATCCTCACGCCGGAGCAATCCTCCCGTATCCGGTATCGTGCAGAACATACCGACATTGGATTGATCCTTCAGCAAGGCACGCTGCTGGTCGATACGGCTGCACTGACCGCTGCCTGTGCACAGTATCTGGCCGAACGGCCCGAACGGGCAAAGCAGGAGGCTGACTGGTTACGTCAACACGATGTTGCGGCCGCTCTTTGCGATATGCCCCTTTGGTCGATTTCAGCCTGTGAGCAGGCCGGTGTACCGCTGCTCTATGTGGGTAACTTCACATGGACAGAGCTGTACCGGGAGTTTTTACCGGAACACATCTGGAAAGCGTACGCCGCAGAGTATCGGAAGATACGGCACGGGATGCTTTATACGCTACATAACCCGGAAATGCTGGAACTTCTGTCTCAGGCAGAGTTGAGCGAAACTTCACTGGTGGCGCGCCCCTTCCACCCGGACGAAATTCGGGCGATTCGCGCACGGCATACCTGCCCGGTCGTGTTCGTGGCTTTGGGAATGTCGGCACAGTTCACACAGCCTGTCTCGGTAGAAGGTGTGGAGGCTCATTTCTACGTCACAGAGGGCGTTCCGCTGACGGGAAGCAATGTGACGGTGATTCCCTATTCTACGCTGCACACGCAGGACTATGTGGCGGCGGCAGACTATGTAATCACCAAGGCTGGCTGGGGCACGGTGGCCGAATGCCTGCTGGCGCAAAAGCCAATGGCTCTGTTTGCGCGTGACAGCGTGTTGGAAGACCGCACGACCATCCGCTTGCTGGAACAGAAAAAGCTGGCGATAAAAGTCACCTACGAGCAGCTGACGGAAATGTCAGACTTGCTCGAACAAATGAAACAGATCACCTATCCGGCAGTGCCGGAATATCACAACGCAGCGGCCGAAATTGTTTCAAAGCTGCTGACGCTGACTGAATAAAGGAGCGTCTTATTATGATGGAAAAGAATGCTAAGATTTATGTCGCAGGTCATCGCGGCATGGTGGGCTCTGCAATCGTCCGTGAGTTGCAGCGTCAGGGCTACACCAATATCATCACCCGCACCCACAAGGAGCTGGACCTGACCCGTCAGGATGCTGTGGAAGAGTTCTTCGCACAGGAGAAGCCGGAGTATGTGTTCCTTGCAGCTGCCAAGGTTGGCGGCATCGTAGCCAATCAGGAAGCGCTGGCTGACTTCATGTATGATAACATGACGCTGGAGATGAACGCCATCCACTCGGCGTGGAAGAACGGCTGCAAGAAGCTGGAATTCCTCGGCTCTTCCTGCATCTACCCCCGCATGGCTCCTCAGCCCATGAAGGAAGACTGCCTGCTGACCAGCGAGCTGGAAAAGACCAACGAGGCCTATGCACTGGCAAAGATCTCCGGTCTGAAGTACTGCGAGTTCCTGAACCGTCAGTACGGCACCGACTACATCAGCGTCATGCCCACCAACCTCTACGGCCCCAACGACAACTACCACCCTACCCACAGCCATGTGGTCCCGGCACTGATCCGTCGGTTCCATGAGGCCAAGGAGCAGAATCTGCCCAGTGTTACCTGCTGGGGCGATGGCTCTCCGCTGCGTGAGTTCCTGTATGTGGACGATCTGGCAAACCTGTGCGTCTTCCTGATGAACAACTACTCCGGTAACGAGACCGTCAACGCCGGTACCGGCAAGGAGCTGACCATCAAGGAGCTGACCGAGCTGGTCGCCAAGGTCGTGGGATACACCGGCGAGATCAAGTGGGACACCACCAAGCCCAACGGCACGCCCCGCAAGCTGCTGGATGTGTCCAAGGCCACCAATCTGGGCTGGACCTACAAGACCGAGCTGGAAGACGGCCTGCGCCTGTCCTACGAGGACTTCCTGAACAACCCGATGCGTGCAGAGCGCTAATTTAAAATAAACGATTTGAAAGGGTCGTGTGTCCGTGCAGGGCCGCGGCCTTTTTTGCAAGATGACAGGAGAAAAATTATGAATCTGGTGTTATTGTCCGGCGGCTCCGGCCAGCGTCTGTGGCCGCTTTCCAACGATATTCGTTCCAAGCAGTTCATCAAGATCTTCCATCGGGAAGACGGCGAGCTGGAATCCATGGTGCAGCGTGTCTACCGTCAGATCAAGGCAGTCGATACGGATGCAACCGTCACCATTGCAACCTCCAAGTCTCAGGTGTCTGCCATCCACAATCAGCTGGGCGAGGAAGTGGGCATCAGCGTGGAGCCTTGCCGCCGGGATACTTTCCCGGCCATCGCATTGGCAGCGGCCTACCTGAAGGACGTGCAGGGCGTCGGTGAGGAAGAATCCGTTGTCGTCTGCCCGGTAGACCCCTATGTGGAAAACGACTACTTTGAGGCACTGAAAGCACTGGGCGACCGTGCCGCTGTCAGCAGTGCAAATCTGGTCCTGATGGGTATTGAGCCGACCTATCCCAGCGAGAAATACGGCTATATCATCCCCATCGGCAAGGAGCAGGTCAGCAAGGTGTCCATGTTCAAGGAAAAGCCAACGCAGGAAGTGGCTAAGGACTACATTGCAAAGGGCGCGCTCTGGAACGGCGGCGTGTTCGCGTTCAAACTGGGCTATGTGCTGAACCGCGCCCATGAGCTGATCGACTTTGTAGACTACGATGACCTGTTCAACAAATACGACACCCTGAACAAGATCAGCTTCGACTATGCCGTGGTGGAGCATGAGCCGAAGATCGAGGTTATGCGCTTTGCAGGTACTTGGAAAGACCTCGGCACTTGGAACACCCTGACCGAGGCGATGGACAGCCATGCGGTGGGCGAGGCAATGTTCAATGAGAACTGCGAGAACGTTCATGTGGTCAATGAGCTGGATGTGCCCATCCTTTGCATGGGTCTGAAAGATGTGGTGGTCTCTGCAAGCCCGGATGGCATTCTGGTCTCGGATAAGGAGCAGTCCAGTTACATCAAGCCCTTCGTAAACACGCTGGACCACCGGGTCATGTTCGCCGAGAAATCGTGGGGCAGCTTTAAGGTCATCGACATCGATAAGGCTTCTATGACCATCAAAGTGACCCTGAATGCAGGCCATCAGATGAACTACCACAGCCATCAGCACCGGGACGAGGTCTGGACGGTCATTGCAGGCGTGGGCAAGACCATTGTGGACGGCATGGAGCAGAACGTGAAGGCAGGCGATGTAATCACCATGTCCGCAGGCTGCCGCCATACCGTTATTGCCGAGACCGAGCTGAAGCTGATCGAGGTGCAGCTGGGTGAAGCAATCGACGTCCACGACAAGCAGAAATTTGAACTGGAATATTGAGACACCGCAGGAGGCAGTTATGCAAAACAAGAATAAGCCTCTTTTGCTCCGGCCGTCCGGCAAGGATTATCTTTGGGGCGGCAGTCGTTTAAATGATGAATTTGAGAAAAACATCGACCTGACTCCGCTGGCAGAGACATGGGAGTGCTCCACGCACCCCGATGGCCCCAGCTATGTGGTAGGCGGTGCCTTTGATGGGCAGGAACTGGCGGAGGTGCTGAGAGCGCACCCGGAGTATCTAGGGGCGCGCCATAAGGGCGAGAACGCTCTGCCGATCCTTATCAAATTCATCGACGCCAAGAAAGATCTGTCGGTGCAGGTGCATCCCACCGATGCCTACGCACAGGAGCACGAAAACGGCCAGCTGGGCAAGACCGAGATGTGGTATGTGCTGGATGCCGGACGCGAGGCGAAGCTGGTCTACGGACTCAAGCAGAACTGCACAAAGGCCGAGATGCGCAGGGCAATTGCAGACGGCACGGTGATGAAATATCTGCAAAAGGTCCCCATCCACAAGGATGATCTGTTCTTCATTCAGGCCGGGACAGTCCATGCCATCGGTGCGGGTGCGATGGTGGCAGAGATCCAGGAAAACTCCAACCTGACCTACCGCCTGTACGATTATGACCGTGTGGGCAAGGACGGCAAAAAGCGGGAGCTGCACATCGACAAGGCGCTGGATGTAGCGAACCTGAAGAGCAGCGCAGAGCCGAAGCAGCCCCTTCGGGTGCTGAAATACCGGCAGGGTATTGCCTCTGAGCTGCTGACCCGCTGCAAGTATTTTGAGGTGTACCGGATGATCGTCAACACCGAGCGGCGGCAGAAGGTGCACTACCGCGCGGATGAGATCGCCTTCCGGGTGCTGCTCTGTGTCAACGGCTGCGGAACGATCTCCTATGAGGACGGCAATCTTCCGTTCTATAAGGGAGACTGCATCTTTGTCCCGGCGGATTCCGAGGTGCTGACCATCCATGGACAGGCACAATTTCTGGATGTGAGAGGGTAAACGATATGGATATTAAAAAGGAATACGAGCGCTGGCTGGCAAATGCCACCGCCGATGCCGATGTAGTGGCAGAGCTGAAAACGCTGGACGATGCCAAGATCGAGGACGCTTTTTACCGTGACCTCGCCTTTGGCACGGGCGGTCTGCGCGGCGTCATCGGCGCAGGTACCAACCGGATGAACGTCTACACCGTGGCAAAGGCTTCTCAGGGTCTGGCAGACTATTTGAAAAAGAACTTTGAAACGCCGTCTGTGGCCATCGGCTACGACAGCCGCATCAAGAGCGATGTGTTTGCAAAAGTAGCCGCCGGGGTGTTTGCGGCCAATGGCGTCAAGGTCAACATCTGGCCTGTCCTGATGCCGGTTCCTACCGTGTCCTTTGCGACCCGCTATCTGCACACCTCTGCGGGTGTCATGGTGACGGCTTCCCACAATCCCAGCAAGTACAACGGCTATAAGGTCTACGGTGCGGACGGCTGCCAGATCACCACTGAGGCTGCAGCGGAAATTCTGGCCGAAATCGAGAGGCTGGATATTTTCGCAGACGTTAAGACCAGTGATTTTGAAGCAGGCGTGGCAAGCGGCAGCATCCAGTACATCCCGGACGAAGTCTATACCGCCTTTGTGGAGCAGGTCAAGAGCCAGTCCGTCCTGTTTGGCGAAGAGGTCAATAAGAACGTGGCCATCGTGTACAGCCCGCTGAACGGCACCGGTCTGAAACCTGTGACCCGCACTCTGAAGGAAATGGGTTACACCAACATCACGGTGGTCAAGGAGCAGGAGCAGCCGGACGGGAAGTTCCCGACCTGCCCGTACCCCAACCCGGAGATCAAGGAAGCCATGGCACTGGGCATGGAGTATGCCAAGAAGTGTAACGCCGACCTGCTGCTGGCGACCGACCCCGACTGTGACCGTGTGGGCATCGCTGTCAAAAACAAGGCAGGGGAGTACGAGCTGCTGACCGGAAACCAGACGGGTATGCTGCTGCTGGATTACATCTGTAGCCAGCGCGTCAAGCACAGCAAGATGCCTGCCGACCCGGTCATGGTCAAGACCATTGTCACCATGGATATGGGCGAGCAGATCGCTACCCATTACGGACTGCGTACCATCAACGTGCTGACCGGATTCAAGTTCATCGGGGAGCAGATCGGCAAGCTGGAAAAGCAGGGCAAGGCCGACAGCTATGTGTTCGGTTTTGAGGAGAGCTACGGCTACCTGACCGGCTCCTACGTCCGCGACAAAGACGGTGTGGACGGTGCGTACATGATCTGCGAGATGTTCAGCTACTATGCGACCAAGGGAATCAGCCTGCTGGACAAACTGGACGAGCTGTATAAGATCTACGGCTATTGCCTGAACACTCTGCACAGCTACGAGTTCGACGGCAGTGTCGGTTTTGCCAAGATGCAAGGCATTATGCAGGCATTCCGCGGTGACATCAAGGAATTCGGCGGCAAGAAGGTCGTTAAGCTGTTGGACTACGCACCGGGTCTGGACGGCCTGCCCAAGTCCGATGTGCTCAAGTTCCTGCTGGAAGATAACTGCTCCATCGTGGTGCGTCCCTCCGGTACCGAGCCGAAGCTCAAGACCTATATCTCGGTCAGCGCAGAGAATAAAGAAGCTGCCGAGAAGGTGGAAGCGGAGATTTGCAAGAGTGCTGAAGAGTTCTTGAAGTAAATGGTTACATATAAAGTTGTGGTAAAAAGTCTATGATACTTTTCCATAAAGTTGGTTTATAATATATTGGAGTCATAGGTGATTGCTTGCTCATCATCGTTCTCACTCTCAACTCCATTCCACCCTATATACTTCACTTCTATCTCCTCAAACTTACTCTAGTTTAGTCTTTGGCCGCAGCGGCCACAGAAGAGTTGGTACTCACGTTCCATAGTGCTTCCGCATCGTGGGCACTGTGGAAACTTAACTCCCCACTTATAGGAACATACTGTCTTTACCCTCATGGGAATCCGGTAAGTGGGGGGAGAGCAGAAGCTCATATAGTACCTGTGCGGGCCGCACATCCCAGTTCCAGTTATCATCGAACCAATCTAATTTATTCTTCATGTGATTTACACCTCCAAGAGTATTGTGGGATGTATCACATGAATTGTGGGAGCGTGAGCTCCCATTGCTGCTCGAAACTTTGCACGCCTCTCCGTGGTGAGCAGCAGGCAACACAGTTTGATACTGTGGCTATGATAGTCCTGAGTATGTCAAAGATATGGACACTCCCAATCTATATTATTCCGTATGTAAAGACTGCAAGGAAGGTGGAATTTCGGCAAAAAATCTGAAACATAAGCAGAAAGCAATCTTCCCTGACAGGGATGGAACAATCAATAAGTATATTGGATTCCTTAGAAATATAGATGAATTATGTCCAACTTTGGTCTGTACAAGGCATTCGATGAGCAGGGTATCGGCTATTCCAAGACCGCTGTGGGCGACAAGTACGTCTATGAGTATATGGCTAAGAATGGCTGTCGTATCGGCGGTGAGCAGAGCGGACATATCATCTTCTCCAAGTATGCTAGTACGGGTGACGGTATCCTGACCAGTCTGAAGATGATGGAAGTCATGCTGGCTAAGAAAAAGCCAATGAGTGAACTGGCTGCACCGCTGAAGATCTATCCGCAGGTGTTGGAGAATGTCCGTGTGACCGATAAGAAGGCTGCACAGAATGATCCTGCCGTGCAGGAAGCAGTGTCCAAGGTGGCTGAGGATTTGGGGGATACTGGCCGTACTCTGGTTCGTGAATCCGGCACAGAGCCTGTGGTGCGTGTGATGGTGGAAGCTCCCGACCATGATATTTGTCAGAAATATGTTTCCGAAGTTGTCAATGTGATTCGTGATAGAGGATATAGCTTGTAAATTGAAAGGCTGGCTACTAGAGCAAAAACTTCATCAGACAAAAAACTTGAAATAGTGTGAGTACATGTAAAACGGTAAGGTTTGATTTTGAACTTTGCCGTTTTTCTTTTTGCCCAAATTTGTGAAATTTTCAAAACTGTATTCCAAAATGGTCCTGCGGATTCCTATTAGTGTAGGGGCTTTCAAAATCTTTTGAGAAACGGCTTTCCTCTAGTTTTATGAGTGGAAAATAAACAAAATCTATATTTTGAAATTAGGCAGTTCAACAAAATTTGAAAATCTGTATGCCAAACACCCATTTTAGAATGTTATAGGTAGAGGGGAATGTTGGAAAAGTGAAATTTCTTTGAATTTTCACAAGCCCCGGTTTAAAAACACCTCTTAAAGTTTGTATAGGGTGTAAGGGCTATATTCCAAAACAGACCTATTTGCTGTTGGATTCACTTCTGAAAATCCCTAATTCCTTACAAAGTTACATCGCACCTTGAAAATCGCATGAGCCACCCCAGCAGGATACCTCTGGTACTGAATGTGCATTCTGCGCGTCTTACCGGAAAATACGCCGGAGAAAATCGGGCAGGAACGGGCCGGGACAGCACAGAAAATTGCTTGACGGGAAAACGGGCACAGGAGCTTGGACTGGAATACGCAAAAGCCAACTTTCCGGGACATCAGGCATTGGTCTGTACGCACATGGACGGGCACAATGGCAGCGGCAACATTCATGTCCATATCGTAATCAACAGTTTGCGAAAACTGGATGTGACTAAGCAGCCTTTTATGGAACGGCCCATTGATTGCAAGGCAGGGTACAAGCACCATGTGACGAATGAGTACCTGAAGCATCTGCAGAAATCCCTTATGGATTTATGCCAACGTGAATTTCTGCATCAGGTCGATTTGCTGTCACCATCCAGAACGGGTGTGACCGAAGCGGAGTATTGGGCACAGCGGCGGC
>OJNK01000269.1_pt1 | contig 40514 bp, 37 predicted proteins | sample 1597811 | NCBI WGS metagenome assembly OJNK01 (sample SAMN00265073, study PRJEB22529) | human gut metagenome
AAAGGCGGTGGGGTCTTGGGGCGAAGCCCCGAGTCGCCATTCGCAAATGGCGAAACCCTTTTGCCTACCAAAAATCAGGACGGGAACTTCAACAGTCCGGTGGACTGTTGAAGTATGGGAGACCCAATTAGGGGGTCTCCCAATGAACTTGCACCGCAAGTTCATAAAAGCAAAAACGGCAACACATGGGTTTAACCTGAACGACAAGTCGTTCAGCTATGGTTTTGTGCTTTTGATGATTGAAAATCATCAATTTCGCTGCGCGAAACCAGCCCAAGAACCACCTAAAAGGCGGCATCCGCCGCCTTTGGAAAAATTGAAATGAATGTAAAAATGTATTTATAAAAAGAATCGAGGCAGTTATCATGTCACCCAAAACGCAGAAAAATACAAAAACCATCATCGTCGGCGAAGGCCGCGGATTCGACCGCATCCGCCGCATCACAGGCTACCTTGTCGGCACCACCGACCGCTGGAACGACGCCAAACGCGCCGAAGAACACGACCGCGTAAAGCACAGCCTGTAAGGCACGGCAAAATGGAAATCCGCATTTCCGGCATCGTGAACGATTCCATCGTGGACGGGCGCGGCATCCGCCTCACCGTGTTCACACAGGGCTGTCCGCACCATTGTCCCGGCTGCCATAACCCCCAAACGCATGATTTTGCGGGCGGCAGGGTGGAAGACACCGATGTCATCTTTGACATGTTCAAAAAAAATCCGCTGCTGCGCGGCATCACGTTTTCGGGCGGTGAGCCGTTCTGCCAGCCAAAGCCGCTTTTAGCGCTCGCAAAGCAGGTGCACGCCCTGCATAAAGACGTCACCGCCTATTCCGGCTGGACATATGAGCAGCTTGTTTCTATGCACAACCCCGATGTGGACGCGCTTTTAAACGCGTGCGACGTTCTGGTGGACGGGCCGTATATCGAACAGCAGCGCAATCTTGAGCTGCTCTTTCGCGGCAGTGAAAACCAGCGTCTTATCGATATGAACGCCACCCGCCGAAACGGACGCGTAACGCTTTTACAGCTCGATTATTAAAAAACTCCGCAAATTTCCTCTGATATGCGCTAAATCAATACCGCTATATCGAAAAAAGATGGGGGTAATTCATGATTTTGTAATTGATTATGCGGGGAACTTGTGGTAGAATAAAGACAAATGGGTTATTTTACATTTTATTTGCCTTTTTGGCGAAAGGAGAAATAACAATGACTAACAACAAGACAATTCTTGCTTGGATCGACGAGATGAAAGCTCTTGTCAATCCGGATCAGGTTGTTTGGATCGACGGCTCCGAAGAGCAGCTCGAAGAGCTCCGCAAGGAAGCAGTTGAGTCCGGCGAAATGATCAAGCTGAATCAGGAAAAGCTCCCGGGCTGCTACTATCACAGAACCGCTCCGAATGATGTTGCCCGTGTTGAGGACAGAACCCTCATCTGCTCCAGAAAAGAAGAGGACGCAGGCCCGACCAACCATTGGAAAGAGCCGCAGGAAGCATACAAGATGCTGTACGATATTGCTCGTGGCAGCTACAAGGGCCGTACCATGTACGTTATCCCGTACTCCATGGGCCCGGTCGGTTCCCCGCTCGCTAAGATCGGCGTTGAGCTGACAGACTCCATCTATGTTGTTCTCAACATGTCCATCATGACCAGAGTCGGTCAGAAGGTCATGGACGTTCTCGGCGACAGCAACGACTGGGTTCGCGGTCTGCACTGCAAGTGCGACGTTGACCCGGAGAAGCGCTGGATCTGCCAGTTCCCGGAAGACAACACCATCATCTCCGTAAACTCCGCTTACGGCGGCAACGTTCTGCTCGGCAAGAAGTGCTTCGCTCTGCGTATCGCTTCCTATCAGGCTAAGAACGAAGGCTGGATGGCAGAGCACATGCTCATCCTCGGCGTTGAGAACCCGAAGGGCGAGGTTAAGTATGTTTGCGCTGCATTCCCGTCTGCTTGCGGCAAGACCAACCTGGCTATGATGATTCCGCCGGAAGGCTACCGTGCAAAGGGCTACAAGGTTTGGACCGTCGGCGACGACATCGCTTGGATGCGCAAGGGCCCGGATGGCAGACTGTATGCCATCAACCCGGAAAACGGCTTCTTCGGCGTCGCTCCCGGCACGAACATGAAGTCCAACCCGAACGCTCTTATCTCTACCCAGAAGGGCGCCATCTTCACCAACGTTGCGCGTAACCTCGATGACAACACCGTTTGGTGGGAGAGCCTCGACAAGAACCCGCCGGTCAACGCAGAAGAGTGGAAGGGCGCTAAGGTAAACGGCCCCGAGTATATTGCTGCTGGCAACAAGCTGGCTCATCCGAACAGCCGCTTCACCGCTCCTACCGCTAACTGCCCGTGCCTCTCCAGCGAGTTTGAGAACCCGCAGGGTGTTCCGGTCTCCGCTATCGTCTTCGGCGGCCGCCGTCCGGATACGGTTCCGCTGGTTTACCAGTCCAGAAGCTGGAACAACGGTGTCTTCATCGGTTCCATCACCGGCTCCGAGACCACCGCAGCTGCTGCAGGTGCAGTCGGCGTTGTCCGTCGTGACCCGATGGCTATGCTCCCGTTCTGCGGCTACAACATGGGCGACTACTTCAAGCACTGGATCGAAATGGGCGAGATGCTCGGCGACAAGGCTCCGAAGATCTTCAACGTCAACTGGTTCCGTGTCGACGAAGACGGCCACTTCATTTGGCCGGGCTTCGGTGACAACCTCCGTGTTCTCGAGTGGATCCTCAAGCGCTGCGATAACGAAGTTGACGCTGTTGAGACGGCAATCGGCTACGTTCCGAAGCCGGAAGACATCAACCTCGAAGGTCTTAAGGACTTCGATGAGGAGAAGCTCGCTTCCATCCTCAAGGTTGATAACGCTAAGTGGGCTAAGGAAGCTGCCGGCGTAGAGGAATTCTACAAGAAGTTCGGCGACAAGCTCCCGCAGGAGCTCAGAGACGAGCTCAACGGCCTCGAAGAGCGCACCAAGGCTTAATCAAAACTTAAATCGTAAGATTTAACGCATAGAAAGCGCCGCTTTCGGTTCATCCCGGAAGCGGCGCTTTTGCATATTGTTTTTATGCACGGATAATTTTAAGCTGTACGGAAATCCCACATTCAAAACAAAAGCACGCAGACAAATTCAATCTGCGTGCTTTTTCATCACCATAGCTGCACGACAAGTCGTTCGGCTTATCTTACTTTCCAGCGGTCGTTATACGTGCCGGAAAGGTCTGCAATCTTGCCGCTGTCTTCTTTCTCTTCCTTCACGTGCGAGGTCGCTCTGCGCTCGTTCAAATATTTCAGGAACAGCTCACCGTCCACCGGCACAGCCTGCGGCTTGCCCGTCCAGTCGGAAAGGTGAATGGCGTTCGAGATATTCAGGCCGTTAATGCCCTCATAGCCCGGCGCCAGTAGCTCTTCGCCGTACAGAATAGCGTTTGTGAAGTTCTGCAGAATGCCGTTATGCCCAAGCTCAATGTTGTTCGTTTCCACTTCGGTCACGGTCATTTCGGGCTGCGCAAAGCCCTCTTTGCACGTCACGCAGAATTCGCGCTCCGGCACGGCGAGCTTCCACCAGGTCAGCTTGCCTTCTTCCCAAACAAGCTTGCCTTTGTCGCCTGTAATCTCCAAACGGTTCGTGCCCGGGCACTCACCCGTCGTGGTGATGAACGCGCCCGTCGCACCGTTCGGGTACTCGGCGTAAGCCGTCACTTCGTCCTCAACCTCAATGTTGTGCCAATGGCCGTACTTGCAGTGGCCCATCACGCGGTTCGGCATACCGAAGATCCACTGCCACAAGTCAAGCTGATGCGGGCACTGGTTCAGCAGCACGCCGCCGCCTTCGCCTGCCCACGTCGCACGCCACGTGCCGCTGTCGTAGTATGCCTGCGTGCGGTACCAGTTCGTAATGATCCAAATGCAGCGTTTCAGTTCGCCCAGCTCGCCGCTCTGCACGATCTCGCGCATTTTCTGGAACTTCGGGTTCGTGCGCTGATTGTACATGATGCCGAACACCTTGCCGGATTTTTTCGCGGCTGCATTCATTTCCTCCACCTGCTTTGTGTAAACGCCGGCAGGCTTCTCCGTCAGCACGTTCTTGCCCTTTTCAAAAGCATAGATCGCAATGGGGGAGTGGAAGTAATGAGGTGTCGCCACGATCACCGTGTCACACACACCGCTGTCAATCATTTCCTTGTAGTCTTCATAGCACGGTACGCCGGGCAGATTTTCATCCGCCCAAAGGCGCTTCGATTCCGCAATATCGCACACGGCGGCAAGCTCCATGCCCTTGATATTGCCGGAGAAAATGCTCTTTGCGTGCGCCGAACCCATGTTGCCAATGCCGACAATGCCGACCTTTACTGTTTCGCTCATAAAATTACCTTCTTTCTGTTATTCGATGGTTTTCAAAATATCGTGCAGCGCGTCGGAAGCCACATCAAACGCTTCGTCCGCGTCTTTATATACGCGCTTGTGCAGAACGTCCTCGCCCTGCAAGTTTTGCAAGCCGCTGAAATCGTACAAATGCGGCTCCAATGTCAGCATGTACGGCTTACCCGTTTCCGCCAACGTTTTTAAAATACTTGGCACAGAGCCGTCTCCCTCACCCGCAGGCACCACGCTGCCGTCCTTGAACAGCGCGTCTTTGATGTGCATATAGTTGATGATCGGTGCGAGCGCCTTAAAGTTCACCGCCGGGTCGTCGCCGCACTGAATGTAGTTTGCGGGGTCAAATACGCACCGCAGCGCCGGAATGGCTTTGTGCAGCTTCTCCACGCGCTTGAGCGTGTCGCCGTAAATGCCCTTCTCATTCTCGTGGCAGCAGTGTACGCCATTTGCTTCGCCGTAGTCCACCATTTTCTGTATTCGCTCGATCACGGTATCGTGATAAATCTCCGGATTTTTGCCCTCCGGAATATAGAAGCTGAACATGCGAATGCGCGTGGTGTGCAGCTTTTTCGCAATCTCCACAGCGCGCTTGAATTTCTCGAAGTGCGGTGCAAAGTCGTCCTCAATGCCGATTTTGCCGATGGGCGAGCCGATGGCGGAAATGCCGATATTGCCTGCTGCAAGCTTCTTTTCAACAACGTCAAGCTCCTCGTCCGTCAGGTCTAAAATGCCCTTGCCGTCCACGCCGCGGATTTCCATCAGCGGAATATGCTTGCGGTGCAGCGCCGCAATCTGCCGGTCAAACTCCGGCGAGGCTTCGTCCGCAAATGCGGAAAGTGTAAACTGTGTCATATGCCCTCCTTAGAACGTGCAGCCGGCACGAAGCAGGTTTTCGGCGCTCAGCTTCAGCTCGTCAAACGGGTTGCGGTCGTAGCAATTGTCTTGTTCGATCATCGCATATTGAATGCCTGTCTTTTCGCATGCATCGATAATAGACACAAAGTCCATGTTGCCGTCCATCACGGCTGCAAAGCGCTGCTCGTGGCCGTGCATCTTCATGTCCTTAAAGTGAATGACGTCAATGCGTCCCGCCATTTTTTCAATCTGCACCTGCGGCGAGCGCCCACCGTACTGCGTCCAATAAACGTCCAAAATAAAGCCCCATTTTGCCGGGTCGGTCTCCTCCGCCATGTGGTCGATGAGGCACTTGCCGTCAAATTTCTCGTATTCAAAGCCGTGGTTGTGGTAATGCAGCTTCACGCCCGCGTTGTGCAGCTTGTCGGCAGCGGGGCCGAAATCCTTCAAAAACGCGCGCATACCTTCCAGCGAGCCCGTGTATTTCTGCGGCATCATGCCGATGCCCACGTGGTTCGTACCGAAAATGCGGTGGTTCTCAATCACCTTTTCGGTGTTCTCCAGAATGAGCTGCGGGTTCGTATGCGTAATGATGATGGAAAGCCCGTTTTCATCGCAAATCTCGCGGATGATATGCGGGTCAATGTCGCCAAACGCGGAGACCTGCAAGGTCTTGTAGCCGATGTCGTGCAGCTTTTTCGCCGTCTCTCTAAAGTCGGCTTCGTTCTGCGCATAGTCGCGGATGGTGAAGCCCTGTGCACCGATGATCATGAAAAATTCCTCCCAAAAGTCAGATTATACGCCGGAGTACGCGGAGAAACCGCCGTCCACCGGGATTGTGATGCCGGTCACAAAACCGGACGCGTCATTGTCGATGAGGAAGCGCAGTGTGCCGAGCAGCTCCTCAGGCTCGCCGAAGCGGCCCATCGGGGTCTGCGAGATGATTTTGTGGCTGCGCGGGGTCAGGCTGCCGTCCTCGTTAAAGAGCAAGGTGCGGTTCTGGTTCGTTGCAAAGAAGCCCGGCGCAATGGCGTTCACGCGGATGTTGCAGTTTGCAAAGTGTACCGCCAGCCACTGCGTGAAGTTCGAGACTGCTGCCTTGGCACCGCTGTACGCCGGGATCTTCGTCAGTGGCGTAAACGCGTTCATCGAGGAGATATTCACAATGCAGCCGCCTGTTTCCAACATGTCGGTCGCAAACGCCTGCGTCGTCAGCAGCGTGCCGAGAAAGTTCAGGTTGAACACGAACGAAACGCCGTCCTGGTCAAGGTCAAAAAACGACCGCGCGTTTTCGTCCAGCATATCTTCTTTGCTGAAATACTCGCTCGTCGTGGTGCCCTTCGGGTTGTTGCCGCCCGCACCGTTGATGAGCACCTCACACGGGCCGAATTTTTCCAGCACAACGTCATGCGCCTTTTTCAGACTCTCTTTGTCCAGCACATTCGCCTGCACGGCAATGGCCTCACCGCCCGCCTTGCGGATACCCTCCGCCTCGCGCTCCGCAGCCTCCAAATTGAGGTCAAGCAGTGCGATTTTGTGCCCGTCTGCGGCAAGCGCGCGGGAAAAAGCGCTGCAAAGCACGCCGCCCGCGCCGGTAATGACAATATTCATAGGAAATTCCTCCTTATTATAACGTGACTCTTATTCGCCGAATAGCTTGCGGCTGTTTTCCACGCAAAGGTCGGTCAACAGCTTCAGCGCCGCCTTTTCGCTGAGGAACGTGCCGTCCATAAGCTCTTCCGCAACCCTGTTGCACAGCACACGGCGGAAATAATCGTGGCGCGCATAGGAAAGGAAGCTGCGGCTGTCCGTCAGCATGCCGGTAAACTGCCCAAGGTGGCCGGTTTCCGCCATAATGTTCAGCTGCTCCTCCATGCCGCGCTTGTGGTCACAGAACCACCACGCCGCGCCGGGCACAACGCCCTTAAAACTGCCCGCCGTCGTCGCAAGCGCCATATACATCGAAGGCTCCAGCGTGTATAAAATTGTGTGCGGCAGCGAATCCCTGCGGTCCATCGTGTCCAAAAGTACTGCAACTTCGTGTTCCGGGATCGGGTCGCCCACGCAATCGCCGCCGGCGTCCGGACCCACGGTCTCAAACAGCCGCGTGCATGCGTTACGCTTTACGTTCAGGTGCAGTTGCATCGTCACATTATGCGCCTTGTATTCGTGCGCCAAATACACATACATTTCAAATAGAAAATTACGGAACTCGTTTTCCGGGATTGTCTTTCCCTTCAGCGCCTTTTTAAACGTCTCCGCGGCATCGCAGCTTTTGTCTTCCTTCGGGAAGCCCTCAATGCCGATATCGCTCACGCGGCAGCCGTTCTCGCAGAAGAAATCAAGCCGCTTTGAAAGCGCCGCTTTCAGGTCGTCGAGTGTCTCCACACTAAAACCGCACACTTCGCCGAGGTGCAAGGCGTAGTCGCGATAGTTCGCGCGGCAAATGTTCAGCGCCGCGTCCGTGCGGAACGAGGGCACCACGCGCACCGGGAAGTTCTTCTCCTTCGCAATTTCCTTGTGGTATTCCAAAGAATCTGCCGGGTCGTCCGTTGTCGCTACAAGCTCCACATGGCTTTGCAGCATCAGTTTGCGCGGGGAGAGGTGGTGTTCCTTGATATACGCGTTCGCGCGGTCAAAAATATCGTCCGCACTTTCCGCTGTCAGCGTGTCTTCAATGCCGAAAAACATCGAAAGCTCCATGTGCGACCACACATAAAGCGGGTTGCCCATCGCAGTCTCGAGGCACGCCGCCCACGCGCGGAACTTCTCGCGCGGCTCCGCGTCGCCTGTGATGAGCGTCTCCGGCACGCCGCAGGCACGCATCAAACGCCACTTGTAGTGGTCGCCGCCCAGCCAGATCTGCGCAATATCCGGGAATTCCCTGTCCTCCAGAATCTCCTTCGGCGAGAGATGGCAATGGTAGTCGACGATCGGCAGGTCGCGCACCGCGTCATATAAATTCTTAGCAACATCGCTTTTCAAAAACAGATCGTTTCGCATCTGAATAAACTCCTTTCGGGCGGCAGAAAAAGGCAAAGTTTCCCCACCGCTGCTACTGTAAGTATAGCACGATGAATTGCAAAATAAATGATATATTGCGGCACATATATTGCAAATCGGCGCAAACTGTGCTATGATTTCTCCAAAGGAAGAGGGTGAAAAACGTGGAAACAGGTAAAAATGACGAAATGCTGCGGCAAGATTTTCAGCTTTCACACAATCGAGACCCCTATTTTCGCACCATGGAGTTTCACGCGCACGATTTTTTGGAGCTCTATTACTTTTTGGACGGCAGCGTGACGTATTATATTGAAGATCAGGTCTACGACCTTTGCCCCGGCGATCTGCTCATCATTCCCGCCGGCAAAATGCACCGCCCCGTCATCGCAAACGAACACGCCGCCTATGAGCGCATGGTGCTGTGGATCACCCCGCAGTACCTACAAAGCATCGACAGCCCCGCGGGCGACCTGCAAAAAAATCTGCAAAAGGTGGGGGAGCACGGCTACTGCGTGCCTTTTCGCGGTGATGAAACGGTGTTCGTCACGGCGCTCTTAAAAAAGCTCTTGTATATGCAGAAAAACGATACCGACCCTAAGTTCTGCGCCGGCGCCGTAGAGCTGTACCTGTGGACGATCTTCCGCTCCTACGGCGTTATCGATACCACGCACCGCAATGAAACACAGGTCATCCCGCAGGTCATTCGCTATATCACGGAGCATTTCAGCGAGCCTTTAACGCTCGAAGACATCGCCGCAGAGTTCTTCGTCAGCAAATCGTACTTAAACCGCCACTTTAAAGCATATACCAATTCCACCGTGTACGCCTACATCATGGCGCTTCGGCTCACCCATGCCCGCCGTATGCTGCGCGAAGGCATCCCTGCCGTAGAAGCCGGCCGCGAGTGCGGCTTTTCCGATTATTCCACATTCTACAAAGCCTTCAAAACCCAAACCGGCCTTTCACCCCAGCAGTTTAAAAGCCGGGCTTGATTTTGGAAAAATGCGTATGCTTCACGCGCTTTCGCAGCCGCAGACAGAACATAGGAAGAGCGGCTGACGGTTTTCTTAAAATTTCCTGACAAGCATTTACAACCGAAATCGAATTTGTTATAATAAAAACAATAAAAATTGATGCGCGGCAAAACGGCGGCGGCATGTCGACTGCGGGTATCTGCGCGAAAGGACGGTAGAAATTTATGGCTTTTTGTGAAAAATGCGGAGCACAGATCCCCGAAAACGGCACCTTCTGCGCAGCTTGCGGTGCGCCCGTAGCGGCACAGGCGCAGCCCACTCGGACTCCGGAGCAGCCGGCAGCACAGCCGCAGGCACCCGAGCAGCAGCCCCAGCCGCCGGTTTACCCGCAGCAGCCCGTATACCAGCAGCCGGTCTATCCCCAGCAGCCTGCGTATGACCCGGCAGATCACACCGCAGAGTTCGACCCGGAGGATGTCTCCCAGAATAAGGTCATCGCCATGGCAGCGTACATTCTCGGCACCGTCGGCATCATCATCGCACTGCTTGCGGCACCGCAGAGCAAATACGCGGCGTTCCATTCCCGTCAGGCGTTGAAGCTTGACATCGTCAGCACCCTGCTGCTCATCGTTTCCGCTGTGCTTGCTTTCACGTTCATTGTGCCGATTGCCGGCGCTGTCTGCATTGCAATTCTCTTCGTCGTGCGCATCATCTGCTTCTTCCAGGTATGCAGCGGCAAAGCAAAGGACGCCGCCATCATCGGCAAGCTGCCGTTCTTGAAGTAAGAAATACAACGTTACATTAAAAAAGGCTCGCGTAGCTCACTTTCAAGAAACCCTTGATAGGATTTCTTGCGAAAAACCGTCCACTGGACGGTTTTTCTATTTTCCTGATCTTCGATTAGGCAAAAAGTATTCCGCCATTTGCGAATGGCGGCTCTGGGCGTTGCCCCGAGACTCCATAAACTTTCTCCCCACCCACGCACTTTTTTCTTGCTTTTTCGCCCTAATCAGGTATAATTAAACTGAGTATGTATTGTATGAAAACTGTCGAAGCCACAACGGCCTCGACGATAAGCAGATAAAAAGGACGGAAAGAAACTATGGCTGATTTTGAGCCGTTTTTTGAACTGAAAAATCAATATAGAGAGTCCTGCCCGGTCTTGCTGCAAAGCGGCGCGCTGTACCGTGAAGAGCCCACTGCGTCCGCCGAAGCGGAAGAGACCGAAACTGCGGAAGCTACTCTCCCCGCAGAGCAGGAAGAGGCGGTTTCCCCGCGCACATTCCTGCGTCTCGCATTCCGCAATATCGACCCCCGTGCCGTGACGAGCGTTTATGTCGATATCCACATTTTCGACAAAGCCACAAACGAGCTCGCCGTCGTGCGCGACCGCCGCTATCTCGTGCCTATTTTGGGCCGCGATGCGGTCTTCGGCGCAGACGAGGAGATCGACGTTGATGACGCCGCGTACAGCTTCTCCGTCGCCATTAAGAAGGTGCAGTTCGAGGGCGAAGACGTGTTCTGGAACGGCAGTGCCTCACTGCTGTTTGAAAATCTCCCCGAACAGGCGAAAATCGCGGACGTCATGGAGGACGAAGATCTCCGCGCACAGTATCAGCGCGATTTCACCGAAATGGCAGAGGATAAAGAAGCTACGGCGCAGTTCGTCCCGCAGGAATACAAAGACCTCTGGATGTGCGCCTGCGGTGAAGTGAACCACAAAGATGAAGAAAAATGCGCCGCCTGCGGTGCCGAGTACGGGCCCCAGCACGCACTGTTTGAAGACGAAGAAAAGCTGAAAGAAAACCTCGAAGCCTATAACAAGGCTGAAGCTGAAAAGGCCGAGGCCGCCCGCATCGCCGCAGAAAAGAAAGCGGCAGAGGAAAAAGCCGCCGCCGAAGCTGCCGCCCGCAAAGCGGCAGAGGAAAAGGCCGCCGCTGAGGAAGCCGCCCGCAAAAAGCGGCTCCACCGCAAAATTTTCCTGTCTATTTCCATTCCGCTCGCCGTCCTCATCGCCGCGTTCGTCGTGGTGCTCATCGTCTGCATCATCCCGCAGAACCACTATAACGATGCCGCCGCCTTGCTCGAAGCCGGCAAGTATGACGAAGCCATCACCGCGTTCACGGCGCTCGACGGATACAGCGACAGCGCCGCCCGCATCACGGAGGCAGAGTATAAAAAAGCCTGCGACCTGCTCGAAAACGAGAAATTCGCAGAAGCCATCGAAGCCTTCACCGCCCTCGGCGATTACGAAGACAGCAAAGATCGGATCACCGAGGCCGAGTACCGCCGCGCCGTAAAGACGTTTGAAAGCGGCGCATACGAAGACGCGTTAAATCTCCTTGAGCCCCTCAAGGATTACAAGGAGGCCGCCGAAAAAATCGAGACCTGTCACTATGAGCTCGGCATGAAGGCCCTCAAAGCGGATAACTTAAAGTCTGCTGCCGCGCATTTTAAAGAAGTCAACGCGGAGCAGAATAAGAAAATGCAGGCCGCATTCTGTGATAAAGGCATCGCGTTCTACGAAAAGGGCGACGAAGAAAAAGCACTTACCTATTTTGAGTATGTCACCGATAAAGACCTTCTCCCGAAGATTGACGCCGCCTACTACGCGCAGGCGTTAAAGCTCGTCGAAGACGGCGAGTACGACAAGGCGACCGAAATTTTCGCAAAGCTCGGCGAATATGAAGACTGCCCGACGCAGCTTCTGCGCATCCACGAGCTGAAAGCGGAGCAGTATTACAACAACGCCGATTACGAAAACGCCATCGCGGAGTTCAAGGCCGCCGGCGATTACGGCGACGCTGCCTCCCGCGTCACGGAGGCGACTTACCGTCTCGGCGCGCAGCAGCTCGCAAACGGCGAGGTGCGCAAAGCCTACGATACGCTCTATCCTATCCGCAGCTACGACCCCGCCTATATGCTCCTCGTCTCCAATTCGCAGTTCTATATCCAGATCTACGACGTAGGCGCCGGCCCCAACCCCTTAAACGAAAACTAAAACCCAGCGCCCGCAGAGTCATCTTCTGCGGGCGCTTTTTGTATAAAAAACGACCCCGAGTTTCAAATCCTCGGGGTCGTTCCATCTTCAAATTATCAATAACCTTACTTTCCAAAGCTCCCGCGCAGCAGCATGGCGGCGTGCTCGCGGCGCAGCTCCTCGCACAGTGCGTAAAGGCTCCACTTGTCGTTGTGCTCCGTGCGTACGGCTTTCAGCGGAATGGGCGCGATACCCGCTCTTTTGTACGCTGCAAGGAACACGTCCAGCATCTCACCCGCAAAGCCGGAGAAAATCAGCACCTCCGGCAGCTTGTAGCCCGCCGGGGCTTTCTGCACGTTCGCGTTCACTTTCTCGCCGCACAGCGCTGCAACTGCGCGGTCACGGTCGGCGTTCGTCAGCCGTCTTGCCGTCAGGTGCAGCTCTCTGCACAGCGCGGAAAGCTGCTTTTCCTTCGCAGCGTCTTCAACATGGTATAAAACAAGAGCCATACGTTTCTCCTTACTCTTCACACAGCGGGCGGAACAAGTCGCCGCGGCGCTTCATCATGCGGTAACGGAGGATCATCATAATCAGCACCCCAAAGCGTGCCGCAGATTCGATCACGTTCACCGTGAAGATTGCCGTGTCGTTCGCACCGAGTGTCGTGTAGACCGAAACGCCGAAGAACGGCAAAAGCGAGTTGCTCAGCGTCACAAACAGCGTGTAAATGCTGATGATAAGCGCGCGGTTCTTTTTCGGCGTCGCCTGCAAAAGTAGCTGTACCACGCACATGTTTGTCGCACCCTGCGGAATGTTGCCGATGAGCGCCAGAATCATAAAGTACGGCATACGCGCGCTTTGCGGCAGCAACGTCATAGAAGCCACCGTAATGGGGCAGAGCAGCAGGCCCGCGCATACGAAAATGATTGTAAAATGCTCGGATTTGCGGCGGCAAAGCTTCGAGAAAAAGCCGATGAAGATCATCTGGCAAATGGAACACAAAGCCTGAAAAAAGCTCAGCTGCGCTTCGTTCATACCGGCATATTTTGTCTCCGCTATGTACCAAAGGCTCCAGTCCAGGTGCCACGAAAGGTAAAACAGCATGATGCAGATGAAAAAGCCGCGGAACGGCTTGCTGCGTACCATCTGGTTCAAAGCTTCCGGGAACATTTTCAGTCCCATCTCCTGCTTTTCTTCCGCCTTGCGCGGCGGACAGGGGATGCGGCGCAGTACAAGCGCCTGCAAAAGCATGCATACACCTGCAGCATAAAAGAAAATGCGCAGCACAATGAGCTTTCCCTCGGTGTCCGGCATCAGCGTCATGATATTGCCGCACAAAAGCGGCACCACAATGCCCACAAAGAACAGACACCGGCTGCGGAACGTGAACACGCTGTTGCGCAGGCCCGGCTCCACCGCGTCACCGAAGAATGTCTGCCACTGCGCGTTATACAGCGCAATGCCGCCCACCGTCATGCCGAGAAACACAAAAAATGCCGTCATGCGGTGCTCGCCGAACAGCGGCACAGAGCCGTAAGCAAAATACGCCGCGCTCAAAAACAGCGCCAGCACGAACGGCACCGTGCGGCTCGTCTTCGTACGGTTCGCAAGGAATCCCACCGGAATCATACAGATGCCCGCCACCATGTTCGGCACCATCTGCACAAGGCCGATCTGCGTGTCCGTCGCGCCAAGATTCGTCGCATACAAATTGTTCGCCAGCGAGTAAAGCGAAACGGCATACTGCAATAAAAAGCCCTCAATGCCGAAAAGGCACAGCATGCGCAGTTTCGGATCAGACTGCAGCGATTTGACCGGATGAAATGTAAATTTACCCATAGATGTTCTCCCCTGAGAAAAATAAGCGGCGCACCGAATACACGCGCCCTATCCATTATAAACGAAAACCGGGCAAAGACAAGCCTTACCCGGAATTTTCATCGTTTTATTTTTTGTAAACGCATTTGCCGCCCAAATACGTCGCCTCGGCTTCAATACGGTGCAGCGTGTTGGCGTCCGCCTTGAACGGATCTTCGGAAAGCACCACAAAGTCCGCAAGCTGTCCGTTTGCAATCTCGCCTTTTTTGCCTTCCTCAAATGACGCCACCGCGCCGCTTTTTGTAAACGAGTCGATGGCCTCCCGTACCGTCAGCGCTTCCTCCGGGCGATACGGTGCGTCCGTTGAGCCAACGCTTCGCCGCGTCACCGCGCACTCCATGCCGCGCATCACGTTCGGCTCCTCCACCGGCGCGTCCGAGCCGTTCGAGAACGGAATGCGCGCATTCAGAAGCGTCTTAGCCGGGTAACTCGTGCTCGCCAATTCATTGCCCACACGCTCGCGCACAATGTGCGTGTCGTAGTCGAGGAAGATCGACTGCAAATTCACGCGCAGCTTTAATTTCTTCATGCGCTCAATCTGGTCACGCCGCACAATCTGGCAGTGCACGATGCCATGTCGGTGGTCGTCGCGCGGGTGCTCATGAAGCGCCTTTTCGTAAGCGTCCAATACGTTGTCGAGCGCCCCGTCGCCGATGGCGTGTACCGCAACGGAAAGTCCCTTTTCGTTCGCAAGAGAGATAAGCCCGTTCAATTCCGCATTCGTGTATAGCGGAATGCCGCGTGCGTTCTCATCGTCTGCATACGGGCGGCTTAAACACGCTGTGCGTGCGCCGAGTGACCCGTCCGAGATAATCTTCAGCGGTCCCGCGCGGAACATATCGTCTTCAAAATACGCATCGCCGCTCTCGATATATTCAGAAAGCGCCTCTACGTTCGTAAACTGTGCCTGCTCATTCACGCGCACCGTCATCAGCCCCGGCGTTCTCAAAAGCTTCTGCACCGTCTCATACGGTACACCGGGGAACGTCTCGTAGTCGTCGCTTTGGCAAGAGGTGATGCCGTAACGGTTCAGCCGCTTGCAGGAGGCACGCAGCATTGCACACAGCTGCGCCTCATCCGGCTCCGGAATGCCCGCGTACACCACCGCTACGGCGTTTTCAAAAAATTGCCCGTTCGGCTCGCCGTTTTCATCTAAAGCAAAGCTGCCGCCCGCCACTTGCGGCGTGTCCTTCGTAATGCCCAACACTTCCAGCGCCTTCGAGTTCACTACGCAGATGTGCCCGCACGCCCGCGTAATGCAGATCGGGTGCTCGGTCGAAACAGCGTCTAAGTCCCACCGTGTCGGAAAGCGGCGCTCGTCTGCAAAATAATCGTGGTTAAAGCCGCGCCCCTGCACCCACGTGCCGGGTGTTACGCCCGTTTCCTTTATATAGGTGCGCAGACAGTCGAGCATCTCCTTTAAAGACGTCGTGTGCGCGCCGAGGTTCGCCATTGTCAGTACATTGCCGAGGTTCAGCACATGCATGTGTGAGTCATTAAACCCCGCGCAGACGAATTTTTCGCCTAAATCGACTACTTCATCTGCCGTGGCTTTATCCGTCTCGCCCACAAAGCAGAATTTCCCGTTTTCCACCGCAAAATCCGTCACAAAGCCGGTTCCCGTGTAAACCGTGCCGTTTTTATAAACCGTCCGCATATTGTCTCCCCGTTTCCATCTGTTTTCTCCAGTATAAAGCAAGGGGAAAGCCCCTGTCAAGTTGAAAAAGCCTGACTTTTCCCGCGCGCCGTTCCATCTTATCTTTATTTGTAAAGAGAAAAATAGCGCACGGCATAATGAAATTTCATACGGCTTACTAAAATATCAAAAATGAAATAGTAGATATGTCAATATAACATTTTACAATTCGATTTAATGTGCGTATAATACAGATGCTTCCAAATACAGTTTACAAAAAAGTAACAGGATATTTGGTCAATGTCAACAAAAACGTGTGCTCTTGTGACCGTGTCTTGTTGCTGCTTTTCACAGCGGCGAAAGATGCGGTCGTGTGCCCTTTTGGGGCGCAGCGCTGAAGGGGGAATTTTTGCCCGGTGATATTGAAATGGAAGGCAAAATTTTGAGAAAGAAAGGGAAAAACAATGAAAGCAAAGAAAACAAAGCTGGCTTTGTGGATCTGCGCTATTGTGGTGCTGCTCGTCGCAAGCATTCTGGTTCCTTCGGTGCAGAAGACCGAAACGATTCAGGTGACCATGCGTGACGCGGTTCTGCATGAGACGAACAGAATCAGCCTCTTCGGCATCAAAGATGTCAACCCGGCGCTGATCTCCGCCATGGTGGTCTCGGGCATCTTGCTGGTGTTTGCGGTCATCGTGCGCATTTTCGTCATTCCGCGCTTTAAGATGGTGCCCGGAAAGTTCCAGATGCTCCTTGAGCAGGCGGTAGACCTGTTCGACGGCATGGCTAAGTCCAACAGCCCGGGGCGCAGCGGCTTCCTCGGTGCGTACATCTTCACGGCCGGCGCGTACATTTTCATCGGTACGCTCTTTGAGCTGTTCGGCATTCAGGCTATCACAACGGAGGGCTCGCCCATCACGCTTCCGGCGCCGCTGTCTGATGTCAACGCCGCCATCGCCATGGGCTGCTTCTCGTACCTCGTCATTCTGGGCGGCGGTATCGCGTATAACGGCTTCAAAGGCGTGGGCAGCACTTTAAAGGAGTTCTCGCTGCCGATTTCCATGAGCTTCCGTCTGTTCGGCGCGCTTCTAAGCGGCTTGCTCGTTACGGAGCTTGTGTATTATTATGTGAATCTGAGCTTTGTGCTGCCGGTCATCGTGGGCGTTATGTTCACGCTGCTGCACGCGCTCATTCAGGCATATGTTTTGACGATGCTCGTCGCGCTCTATTTCGGCGAGGTTTCCGAGAAGCAGGAACCGAAAAAGAAAAAAGTAAAAGCAGAAGCTGAAAATTAACCTACGGAGGGAAAATATCATGAACGCAAAACAGAGAAAGTTAAAGAAGCTTGCCATCATTCTGCTGGCAGTCATCGCCATCCTCGCCATCTCCATTCCGGTATTCGCCGCAACAAACGGCGATGCCGCAACCACCACGGCAACAGCCGAAACCGCAGTAGAAGCTGCAGCCACCACCACCGCAGACAGCACAACTGGCCTTAAGGCACTTGCTTCCGCTATTGCAGTCGGTATTGCAGCCGCCGGCGGTGCAGTCGGTATGGGCCTCTCCGCAGGTAAGGCTGTTGAGGGCATTGCACGTCAGCCGGAGGCTGAAAGCAAGATCCGTACCACCCTCATGCTCGGCCTCGTCTTTATCGAGACGGCCATCATTTATGCCCTGCTCGTTGTTATCCTCATCATCTTCGTCCTGTAAAGGAGAGTGCAGATCGTGAACATCCCACTGAATATTGATTGGCAGCAGATTTTGCTGCATGTACTGAATTTCGTCATTTTGTTCGGCGGCCTGTATTTCCTTTTGTACAAGCCGGTCAAGAACTTCATGGCAAAGCGCGAAGCGCATTATGCCGAAATGGCACAGAAGGCCCAAAGTGAACTCGATTCCGCCGAAAAGATCAAGGCGGATTATCAGGAGCAGCTCAAGTCCGTTGAGGGCGAGATCAGCGCAAAGAGATCCGAAGCGCAGAAAGAGCTCGACCGCAGCGTACAGCAGCAGCTTTCCGATGCCCATGCACAGGCGGATAAGATCGTCGCCGATGCGCAGAAGGATGCCGCCCGTGTACATGATAAGATGATCGCAGACGCACAGAAGGAGCTTACCGAGCTCGCTATGGAAGCGACCAAGAAGCTTGTTTATAAAGACGGCGATCCGTATGACGCGTTCCTCGATCAGGCAGAGAGGGGAGAGCCGAATGCGTAATGCAGATGAAAAGGCCGTAGCCGTTCTCCGCGGCAGCCGCCGCCCGGATGCCGAACAGGAAAAACGCTTTGCGGAATTCCTGCTGCGTACCTATGGCTGTGAGATTCCGCTCACCTTTGAAGAAGATAAAATGCTGAACGGCTTCACGCTTACCGTCGGCACCGATGTGTACGATTGGAGCCTCAAAAGCCGTCTGCGCCAGTTTGAAGAAAAGCTAAAGGCGTTAAAGTCCGGCAGCGATTCCGTCATTCCGCTGATGAAGGAAGCCGTTGAAGATTTTACCCCGTCCGCAGAAGCGGAAGAGACCGGTACGGTTCTCACCGTTGGCGATGAGATCGCCGTTGTCAGTGGCCTTGAACATGCCGCCTACGGCGAGATTCTCCTGTTCTCCTCCGGCGTTAAGGGCATGGTGCAGGACCTGCGCCGCAATGAGATCGGCTGCGTCCTCTTTGGCGACGATGCCGAGATCACCGAGGGCAGCCTTGTGCGCAGAAGCGGCAAGACCGCCGGTATCCCGGTCGGCGACGGCTTCCTCGGCCGTGTTGTCGATGCACTCGGCACGCCGATCGACGGCAAGGGTGACATCAGCGCCGAGGGCTACCGCCCCATCGAGTGCCCCGCACCGGGCATCATCGACCGCCAGCCGGTCAACGCGCCTATGGAAACCGGCCTTCTCGCCATCGATTCCATGTTCCCGATTGGCCGCGGCCAGCGTGAGCTTATCATCGGCGACCGCCAGACCGGTAAAACCGCCGTCGCACTCGATACCATTTTGAACCAGAAGGGTAAGAACGTCGTTTGCATCTATGTCGCCATCGGTCAGAAGTCCAGCTCCGTTGCACAGCTTGTGGAGACCTTAAAGCGCCGCGGCGCCATGGATTACACCATCGTCGTCAACGCATCTGCCAGTGACTCGGCTTCCTTGCAATACATCGCACCGTATGCCGGTTGCGCACTCGGCGAGTACTTCATGTATCAGGGCAGAGATGTCCTCATCGTGTACGATGACCTTTCAAAGCACGCCATTGCGTACCGTGCACTGAGCCTGCTTTTGGAGCGTTCCCCGGGTCGTGAAGCGTATCCGGGTGACGTTTTCTACCTGCATTCCCGTTTGTTGGAGCGTTCCGCGCATCTTTCCGATGCACTTGGCGGCGGCAGCATGACGGCATTGCCGATTGTTGAAACGCAGGCGGGCGACGTTTCCGCTTACATCCCGACGAACATTATTTCCATCACGGACGGTCAGATCTTCCTTGAGAGCGACCTGTTCTTCTCCGGCCAGCGTCCGGCTGTCAACGTCGGTCTTTCGGTTTCCCGTGTCGGCGGCGACGCCCAGACAAAGGCCATGAAAAAGGCAGCGGGCGGCATCCGTCTGGACCTTGCCCAGTACCGCGAAATGGAAGTCTTCACCCAGTTCTCCAGCGACCTTGACGAGACCACAAAGCGTCAGCTCACCTACGGCCAGAGCCTCATGCGTCTGCTGCGTCAGCCGCAGTACCATCCGATGAGCCAGCACGATCAGGTCATCACGCTCGTCTCCGCCCTGCACCACGTCATGCAGGACGTCCCGCTTGACGATATGGGTCGTTTCCACACAGAGCTCATCAAGTACGCCGAGGAGAATATGAGCGATGTCTGCCGCCGTGTCGATACCACCGGTCAGCTTTCCGACTCCGACCGCGAAGAGATTTTGAAAGTCGCGAAGGAATTCCTCGAAAAGTACAAGGCGGAAAACCCGCAGAACGCGTAAGCGCTCGGAAAGGCGGTTTTCGCTATGGCTAATACAAAAGAGATTAAAACCAGAATCGAAAGCGTTAAGGATACGCGTAAAATCACGAACGCTATGTACCTTATCGCTTCCACAAAGCTGCGCAAAGCACGCAACGATCTGGACCGCACGCGCCCGTATTTCGAGGCGCTGCGCACGGAGATCAAGCGTATTTTCCGTACCCAGAACGACGTGGACAGCCGCTATTTCTATCCCCCCGAGGGCGAGCCGCCGTTGGAGGGCACCTACGCGTGCCTCGTCATCACGGCGGATAAGGGCCTCGCGGGCGCATACAACCAGAACGTCATCAAGGAAGCTATGCACATGCTCGATGAGCATCCCGACACGAAGCTCTACGTTGTAGGCGAATATGGCCGCCACTTCTTTACGCAGCACAATATCCCCATGGAGCACAGCTTCCTCTATACGGCACAGAATCCTACCATGCAGCGCGCGAGAGAAATTTGCGACATCCTGCTCGAGGGCTACGACCGCGGGGATTTTAAGAAGATTTTTGTCATTTATACCGATATGGAGAACAGCCTCACGTCCTCTGCACACTGCACGCGTCTGCTGCCGTTCCACCGCGCCTATTTCCAGACGGATACGGTGGAAAAGGCGGTCACCACGCCGTTCGAGTTTGTACCCTCCGTGCAGGCGGTTCTCAACAACATCATGCAAAGCTACGTTTCGGGCTTTATTTACAGTGCCCTCATCGATAGCTTCTGCAGCGAGCAGAATGCCCGCATGACGGCGATGGATTCCGCCAACAGCAACGCGGAAAAGCTCCTCGCAGAGCTTTCCTTGCAGTATAACCGCGTGCGTCAGGCTGCCATCACGCAGGAGATTACAGAGGTCTCCGCCGGTGCGAAGGCACAGCGTCAAAAACACAGGAAGGAAGCGTGAACAACGTGAATACAGGTAAGATCGTACAGATCTCCGGCCCGGTCATCGACGTACAGTTCGAGTCCGGCGTTCTGCCGAAAATCAGAGAAGCCCTTTCGCTTACCGTGGACGGACGGCGGTATGTGATGGAGGTTGCCCAGCATGTGGGTGACAACACGGTCCGCTGCGTCATGCTTTCCGGCAGTGAGGGCCTTTCCCGCGGTATGCAGGTTGAGGCTCCGGGCAAAACCATCGAAGTGCCGGTGGGCGAAAACACGCTCGGCCGCATGTTCAACGTGCTCGGCGACCCCATCGACGGCGGCGAAGCCGTTCCCGCAACCGAGCCGCACAAAAGCATTTACAGAAAAGCTCCGTCGTTTGACGAGCAGAACCCGGCCGTCGAGATTCTCGAGACCGGCATCAAGGTCATCGATCTTCTGGAGCCGTACCCGAAGGGCGGCAAAATCGGTCTGTTCGGCGGCGCAGGCGTCGGCAAGACCGTCCTTATCCAGGAGCTCATCCACAACGTCGCCATGGAGCACGGCGGTTACTCCGTGTTTACCGGCGTCGGCGAGCGCAGCCGTGAGGGTAACGACCTCTGGCGTGAAATGCGTGAAAGCGGTGTCGGCGATAAAACGGCGCTCGTCTTCGGCCAGATGAACGAGTCCCCGGGCGTGCGTATGCGTGTCGCCCTCTCCGGCCTCACCATGGCAGAGCATTTCCGTGACGAAGAGCACAAGGACGTTCTGCTCTTCATCGATAACATCTTCCGTTTCGTGCAGGCAGGCAGTGAGGTTTCCACGCTTCTCGGCCGTATGCCTTCCGCCGTCGGTTATCAGCCGACCCTCGCAAACGAAATGGGCGAGCTGCAGGAGCGCATCACCTCCACAAAAGACGGCTCCGTCACCTCGGTTCAGGCCGTTTACGTGCCTGCCGATGACCTTACCGACCCGGCCCCGGCCACAACGTTCGCCCACCTCGACGCTACGACCGTTTTGAGCCGTAAGATCGCCGAGCAGGGCATTTATCCCGCCGTTGATCCGCTGGAGTCCACCTCCCGTATCCTCGAAGCCGATGTTGTCGGCGAGGAGCACTACCGCATCGCACGTGAAGTGCAGGAGACCCTCCAGAAGTACAGCGAACTGCAGGACATCATCGCCATCCTCGGTATGGACGAGCTTAGCGACGAAGACCAGCTCACCGTGCAGCGCGCGAGAAAGATCCAGCGTTTCCTCTCGCAGCCGATGCACGTCGCAGAAAAGTTCTCCAGCGTGCCGGGCGTTTACGTCCCGCTCAAAGAGACGCTGCGCGGCTTCAAGGCCATCGTAGACGGCGAAATGGACCAGTACCCCGAGGCGGCGTTCTATAACGTAGGTACGCTCGAGGACGTCATCGCGAAAGCGAAGCAGTTAGAGGCGGAGGCGATCTGATGCGTACATTTCAGATGCACCTGCTTGAAGCCGATAAGGTTTTTTTCGAGGGCGAGTGCGAGTCGCTTGTCGTGCCCACAACGGTCGGCCAGTACGGCATTCTGGCGGGTCACAGCAATATGATCTCCGCCGTCGTGCCGGGCGTGCTCTCTTACCGCGCACCGGGTAAGGAGTGGCGCACCGCTGCCGTTTCCGAGGGCATGGTGAAGGTCGAGGGCAACGATGTCCTCGTGCTCGTAGACTCCGCCGAGTACCCGGAAGAGATCGATGCCAAACGTGCACAGCGCGCCGCCGATGAGGCGAAGGAGGCCATCCTCCAAAAGCGCAGCGTGCGCGAATATCGCACCGCGCAGGCGAACCTTGCCCGCGCCATCAACCGTCTGCGCGTCAAGAAAAACGCGAGATAAGGCGGCAAAAACCACACCGAATTTCCAAATATGCAAAAAGCGTTCCGAGCATTCGGGACGCTTTTTGCATATTTCACACAAAGGGTTTGCTTTTTTCATGAACTTTCGAGATTTCGCAAAAACTGCGGTACAAAACGGCGGAATGTGCTATAATGAACGCGAATACCGGCGGAAAAGTACGCCGGAAAGTTGTATTGAAATTCAGTTTAAAGGAGTCAAAAGCATGATCAAAGTCGGTTTTATCGATTACTATTTAGACGAGTGGCATGCCAATAACTACGTTCACATGCTGCACGATTACTCAAACGGCGAGGTAGAAGCCGTGTACGCCTGGGCTGAAATCGACAGCCCCGAGGGCGGCCTCACAACGGACGCATGGTGCGAAAAATACGGTCTCACCCGCATGATGACGCAGGAGGAGCTCATCGAAAAGAGTGACGTTCTGCTCGTGCTCGCCCCGCGCGACCCGAAAAAGCACGAAGAACTCGCAAATCTTGCGCTGCGCTCCGGCAAGCGCTGCTATGTGGATAAAACCTTCGCGCCGGATCACTTCGCTGCAAAGCGTATGCTCGACCTTGCCGAGCAGAGCGGCACGCCGTGCTGGTCGTCTTCCGCGCTGCGTTTTGCGGAGGAGTATCAGGCAGCGGATAAAACGAACATCAAGGGTGTCAATGCATGGGGTCCGAACGGTTTTGAGGATTACGCCATCCACCAGCTGGAGCCGATCTTCATGATGATGCAGGCTCCCGCGACGGAAGTCATGCACCTGACAAACGACGAGGTGTACACCGGCGTTCTGCGCTTTGCGGACGGCCGCACCGCAACGCTTTCCGGCTACGCAAAGGGCTCGCCGTTCATGATGAACATTGCGCGCTCCACGGAAAATTCCGTACTGGAAATTTGCTCCGATTACTTCCGCCACTTCATTGAGGCGCTCGTCGAGTTCTTCAAAAACGGCACCATCCCTGCTCCGCACGGCGAGACGCTCTCCATCATCAGCGCCTGGGGTGCCCTTATGGAAGCCGAAAAGACCCCCGGCGTCTGGGTCAAAGTCCCGAAGGACTGAGTTTGTCGCTCCAAAAGCGCGACTATGCGGCCATTAAAGAACAGCAAGTTGAGCGTTACGGCGTCTGGCTCATGAATTCCGTTATGATAAAAACGATATAAAAAAGATAGTCTTTCTAAGCAAAACAAACGCTTTGGAAGACTATCTTTTTCTATGCGTGCGAAAATGTACGTTTATTTCTTCGGTTTCGGCGCGGCGGGGTCGGTGAGTTCGGGGAGCGCGCCGCCGGAGACCGCCCAGAAATATAAGCTTGCGATGCTGCAATACGGCGAAAAACGTTTGCGGTACCGCTCGAACCGTGCGCGGTCGATCTCCTTGTGACGGTAGACCATGCGCATGCCGCGCAAAATGGCGAGGTCGCCGTAGCTGAACACATTCGGGCGCTGCAGGCAGAATAAAAGCAGCATTTCCGCTGTCCACACGCCGATGCCCTTGAGCGCGCTGAGCTCGAGGATGACCTCTTCATCCGGCTTTTCGCCGATGCTGATTAAATCAAATTCGCCCGTATGCACCTTTTTCGCGAAGTCCGTGATGTATTCCGCCTTGCGGAACGAAATGCCGAGTGACTGCAAATTTGCTTCGCCATAGCCCAAAACGTGTTCGGCATCGACCGTGCCGAGGGCGTTCTGCACGCGCGCCCAAACGGTTGCCTGCGCCTTTGTGGAAATCTGTTGCCCCACGATGTGGTGTACCACGGCGGAAAAAAGGTCGTCGTCCACGGCGCGCTCAATGTGCCCCACGCGGTCGATGACCGCCGAGAGCTTCTTGTCCTTTTTCCGTAAATAAGCGAGCTCTTTTTCGCCGTACGGAAAGTACTTTACGCCATCCATCAATCGATCTCTCCCGGAGTGCGCGATTTGATCATCGCTTCCAGCTTTTGCAGCTCGGTAATCTCTTGCGGGGTCAGCTTTTCCGGATAGCCGGTCTCGAGCTTTTCGAGCATGGAGCGCATTTTGTAGGCTTCGGCGGGCTGACGCAGAATTTCGCGCTCGCTTTTAATCTGTTCCCGCGCGGCGACTTCGTCGATGATCTGCTGCATGTAGCGGTATAAGTTGCTCCGCTCTGTATAATCGGCGGGCGCGTAGAAATTTAATCGGTTGTCATTATACAGCTTGTATACTTTGGCGCGGTTATTTTTCTCCGGGTCGTATACGCCGACGGAGTAGCCGCCTTTGCTTTTCACGAGCCGCATGCACGGAATGTCCGTGGCGCTGTCGCCGATATAGACGATGTTCTCATACGGAATGCGCAGGTTTTCCTCGGGCATGCTGTCGTTTACGCGCTCGTCGTACTCCTCCAAAAAGCCTTTTGCAATGCGGAAAATGAACTGCGTCTTGTTCGTGTAATTGATGGCCTGCGCGGGCCACTCCGCTACGCCGTCCGTGGTGTAGAGGTAGGAGGAGGCATAAATGCGTTTGAAATTCTTTGCGATGGCGCTGCCCTCGATGATTTCTTTAAGACCCGAAGAAATGATGTAGTGTTCAAGCTCGATGCCGCGCTGCGCAGCATACGCTGTCGTGCGCGCGAACCAATCCGTAACGCCGCGGTACAGCTCCACCTGCGCACCGATGGCCCGAAAATACTCGCGTTTTAAGGATTTTCCGAGAAAGCGTGAATAGCGAACAAGCATGAACATCCACGAAAGGTTGCTTTCCATGCTGTTTTCCCGCGCGAATGCGTCCGTTTCCGCCCAGAATTTGTCTTTGTCAATGCCAAAAGACGGGATGAGCGTGAACGTCTGCATGTCGTCCGGGGAAAGTGTTTTGTCAAAATCGTAGCAGATCGCCATGCGCGGCCTGTTCTCCGTCATGCTGCCGCCCCCTTTCTGTATCTCATTATAGCTAAAAACGTTTGTTCTGTAAAGAGGTTTTGCAAAAGTTGTCCGCCGATGTCCTATACTGTCCTGCAATGTCCGGTTTTAACGGCAAAAGAACGCCCTCATCCGCCGCTTTTCGCAGCCGATGAAAGCGCTTTTCGAGCTGTTTCGCCGCTTTGATGCCCGATGCATCTTTGGCTCTATTCGCAGACTTGGGGGCATGTCACGTCCAAAAGTCAAGTGTTACGATTTGCGTTCTACCCACGCCCTCCGGGTGGAGGGCGACATCAAGGGATTTCGCAAAAAAGTAATCGTGTATCAGATTTCTATCCACGCCCTCCGGGTGGAGGGCGACGTCAATCTTGCTAATGTCAATCTTTGCCATGTTATTTCTATCCACACCCTCCGGGTGGAGGGCGACGGGACTGTCCACCGCCGCGTTGAGACTGAGTTTTATTTCTATCCACGCCCTCCGGGTGGAGGGCGACAGCTCGAGGATTGCCGGAAGCACCTCGTAGATTATTTCTATCCACGCCCTCCGGGTGGAGGGCGACTTCACACACACTGTTCCCGAAAATATCGGGTACGGCATTTCTATCCACGCCCTCCGGGTGGAGGGCGACTGAAACTCGTCGAATATAATGTTATCGATGTCACTATTTCTATCCACGCCCTCCGGGTGGAGGGCGACACGAAAAATCCGCTGCTTGTCCTTTGGGATGATCTATTTCTATCCACGCCCTCCGGGTGGAGGGCGACTGCCGGACCTCTATATCATGCAGCGCGGCGGGTGGATTTCTATCCACGCCCTCCGGGTGGAGGGCGACAACGCGAAGATAAGATTGTGCGACTCGCGCAGCAAATTTCTATCCACGCCCTCCGGGTGGAGGGCGACTACTGCCCAGAGTGTGCGCCTTTAATGGCGCAAAAAATTTCTATCCACGCCCTCCGGGTGGAGGGCGACTCCTCTGCCCTATCGATTCGAGCGGAGGATTTGCGAATTTCTATCCACGCCCTCCGGGTGGAGGGAGACCACTTGCCATTGAGCTTTTTACACACGGTTCTCTATTTCTATCCACGCCCTCCGGGTGGAGGGCGACCATCATGCAAAAGCTTTGCGACAAAATGGGCATGGAATTTCTATCCACGCCCTCCGGGTGGAGGGCGACGGCTTGCAGCGCACTTTGCGTCACAACTTTGGTCGATTTCTATCCACGCCCTCCGGGTGGAGGGCGACTACCTTGTTGCGCTTCAAAACAACAACCGTCCAATTTCTATCCACGCCCTCCGGGTGGAGGGCGACTCCCGGTCGTAACCCCGGATGCGGACAGCATCCGCATTTCTATCCACGCCCTCCGGGTGGAGGACGACTGTACGCGCTTGCTGACCAGATGGCAAAAAAATAAATTTCTATCCACGCCCTCCGGATGGAGGGCGACTCCTCGTCATCACGCACCTTAAATGGGTGGTCGGGATTTCTATCCACGCCCTCCGGGTGGAGGGCGACTCTTCATGATATTGTCCAAGTCCGGCTTTTTCTGCGGATTTCTATCCACGCCCTCCGGGTGGAGGGCGACGTGGAATCGGACGGCATCCGTCCCGCGCAGCTTATTTCTATCCACGCCCTCCGGGTGGAGGGCGACGATCATTACGCTGGCCTACGGCGCGGAAAAAATCCTCATTTCTATCCACGCCCTCCGGGTGGAGGGCGACAATAATAGGAGGTTTTTACAATGGCAAAAGCTAAATTTCTATCCACGCCCTCCGGGTGGAGGGCGACCTCGATAAAAGCGTAACTTTATTACGGACGTTCGCCGATTTCTATCCACGCCCTCCGGGTGGAGGGCGACCGGCACAGGAATGTCGATGCAGACAGCCGTGCAGATTTCTATCCACGCCCTCCGGGTAGAGGGAGACCACTTGCCATTGAGCTTTTTACACACGGTTCTCTATTTCTATCCACGCCCTCCGGGGTGGAGGGCGACAACAGTAGGCCGGATAGCTTGTGCCTTTGAGCAATTTCTATCCACGCCCTCCGGGTGGAGGGCGACGATCATTACGCTGGCCTACGGCGCGGAAAAAATCCTCATTTCTATCCACGCCCTCCGGGTGGAGGGCGACGTTTTATGCGTTTATCGACAGCGTGGAGTTTGTATTTCTATCCACGCCCTCCGGGTGGAGGGCGACACTGACGCACTCAATAACAACACGCTCATTATGCAATTTCTATCCACGCCCTCCGGGTGGAGGGCGACGCTAAGTACACATACAGCATTAGAGATCTCATTGATATTTCTATCCACGCCCTCCGGGTGGAGGGCGACCGGTTCCTTTAATTATAGAAACTTCGACACGTGATATTTCTATCCACGCCCTCCGGGTGGAGGGCGACAAGCGCAGGGATGGGCTGTGCGCCGGTTGCGGTATTTCTATCCACGCCCTCCGGGTGGAGGGCGACCGCCACAAGTTTTAGCGACGGGAACCGTGCGGAGAACATTTCTATCCACGCCCTCCGGGTGGAGGGCGACCTTTGAGGTAGGGGCGCACCCGAGTTGACATTTTTGGATTTCTATCCACGCCCTCCGGGTGGAGGGCGACGTGGTATCCTTTGCTTGCGTTAAAATGACTTTGAGGATTTCTATCCACGCCCTCCGGGTGGAGGGCGACTCCCTTTGTGTTCTTATCTCTGAGGACACAATAAAATTTCTATCCACGCCCTCCGGGTGGAGGGCGACTGGCTTCGGCAAGGCTCAAATCGGATTTATACTTATTTCTATCCACGCCCTCCGGGTGGAGGGCGACGGCTATCCGCCAGTAACCATTGATGATGTTTACAAGATTTCTATCCACGCCCTCCGGGTGGAGGGCGACAGCAAAAACGGACAAAGTTTTCATCTGTTTTTGCGCAAAAGGGAGAAGAATTTGCCTCTTTAAGACGCGGAAAGAGAAAAATTTGCCGGTGGCGTTTTAAAAAGGACAAATTTTGGGTTTTGATTTGGTGCGAAGGAAGTGGGAAAAGCGTGTGCGCTTTGGCTTCGCACTGCGGGTAATCAGATGAGCAGGACGGAATCCTGCGCGTAGGTGGGCTGTACGCCGACGTGCTCTACATTTTGCTTATATTGATTGCCGAGGCGGTAAAACCGCAGGCTGTCCGTTTCGGGCTCGATGAGCGCGGTGAGCTCTGCCTTCAGTGTAACATACTGCGCGGCGGTCAGCAAGCACTCGAAAACGGAGTTTTGTACGCGCTGCCCGTGGTCTACGCACTTTTTAGCGACTTTGCGGAGACGCTTTTTCCCGGCAGCGGTCTCCGTGTTGACGTCGTAGGTAATTAAGACCAGCATTTTGACCTCACTTCCAGAAAAACGGCGGATACGCTTCCAGATCGCCGCGCAGAGTGCGGGCGAGCAGGAGCGCCTGCACGTAGGGCACGAGTCCCCACGGAATCTTCTCTTTTAAAAACGGGTGCGTGATCTGCTCCTGCTTTTTGCTTTGCCATGCGCCGAGAAATGCGCGGCGACCGTCGTCCGTTAAAAGCACGGCACCGCTTTCCTGCTTTTGCAGGTGCTTTGCGGTGATGATCTTGCGGTTCACGCAGGAGAGCACAAAGCGGTCGGCATACACGGCGCGCAGCTCCTCCATGAGGTCGAGTGCGAGACTGCGGCGACCGGGTCTTGGGCGGTGCATGAAGCCGATGTACGGGTCGAGCCCGGCACTTTCGAGCGCGGCGGTGCAGTCGCGCGTGAGGAGTGTATAGGCGAATGAAAGTAGGGCGTTGATGTTATCGAGCGGTGGTCGGCGGCTGCGCGAGGTAAAACGGAAGTCGCTTTGCTGCTGCAAAACGAGGTGGTTAAACACACCAAAATACAGCTTTGCGGCTTCGCCTTCTAAGCCGAGCAGCTGCGCGGGGTCTTCGCAGGAGGCGATGAGCGGCAAAGACTGTGCCATTTGTGCGGCGACTGTTTTAAGCGCTTCCACGGGTACGCGCTGGGGGTGGTCACGCGTGGCGCGCTCTAAGACCCAGCGGGCGTTATAGACCTTGCCGAGGATGAACCCGCGGGCGTAGCGGCAGCTTTGATAGGGATCGTCGGACACGCGATTCTGCGTTTGCCGCAGGAGGACGTTGCCATGCTCTTCGCCGACGGTGCGGGCCAAAAACTGCCCGCGCGGGGAGAAAAACGCGATGTCCACACCGCGCTGCACGCAGGCACCCATCAAGGCGGGACTTGCGCCGGCGTAGGAGAAACAGAGAATGCCCTCGAGCGTGTGCAGCGGGAAGCGCGCGACTTCCTTTTGCTCGCGACTAATGACGACATTTTCACCGTTTACGGAGAGATATGCGTCTTCGCTGAGCACGAACAAGGTGTTGAGCAGTTGTCTCACGGGGTATCCTCCTCGCTTTCAAAAATGTGGGCGCGCAGGTATGAGACGGGGTCTGCACGGCTGCACAGCACCGGCAGGCAAATCGATTTTAACGAGCAGGCGTTGCAGTGCTTGCCGGGTTTGACTTTTGGTGTGTAGCCGCGGGCGAAATAGCGGTTCATTTCGGCAGCGGTGTCTTTCGTTTTGCGGCGGAGTTCTTCCGTGAACGGAACGGCCTCGCGGCGGCGCGTTTCTATGTAGTAGAGCGCGCCCGCGGGAATATCGCACACGAGCATTTCCTCAAGTGCCATGGCTTCGGCGCAGAGCTGCAAGCGGTCGGCATCGGTCTCTTTTTCGCGGCCGTGCTTGTACTCGATGGGGTAGGGCAGCCAAAATCCGGGCTGCCCCTCTAAAGAAATGCCGTTTTTGTCTTTATGAAACTCTACGACGTCGCACGCGCCGGAGAGGTTCAATTTACGGCTGAACACGCGCATGCCGCGCACGGTGAAAACGTTGTCGCGCTTTTCGGACAACGTTTCATCGTGGCAGCGGACGTGGTCGAGCTGTCCCTGTGCGGTGCGGGCATTTTCCTGCCACTGCTGCTCGATGTGGATGAGTGCCCACTGGCGGCGGCAGAACGCGAAGTGCTGGATGCCGGACATTAAAAGTCCGTCTTCACGCGCGTCCATTTAGGAAAGACGTTCGCAGGTGACGCCTTCGGGCAGGTCTTCGGAAACGGTGACGGTGTAATCGGAGAATTTGCGCGGGACGGCTACGCCGTCGACCTTTTTAACCGTTACGGCATCGAACAGCTTATAGGAAGCGGCGTTGCCAAGCTCGGACGCGTGTTTGAAGATGATGAGCTCGCGCACGGCCATTTTGCCGCGGGCGGCGCTGTGGTCGTTTTCAAACATATTGAGAATGGCCTGCCAGAGCATTTGGAGGTCTTCTTCGGAGAAGCCGGTCACGCGGCGGGCGAGGTTGGCGGAAACGAAGCCCTCTGCGCGGTAAAGGCCGTAGGGCACGACGTATTTGCGGCCCATTTCGGTGGTTTTGTTCTGGGCGTCGGATTCGGTGGTGATGGCAGTGCGGGTAATGGTGACCTCCTGCGGCACGATGGGGTCGATGGAGCGGGCAAAGCCGAGCTGCACCGGGCCGCGCACCTGACCGCAATTTAAAGCGCCCTTTACGAATGTTGTCATGACTGCGCCGAATGTGCGGATGTCGAAAAACTCGCTGCACATGAAGTCACGGAGCTTGAGGTCGATATCCGGGTCATTGCTGCGGAGCTTTGTCACAATCTTTTTGGCGTCCTTGCCTTTTTGGATCTCGGCAAGCTCTTCGCCGATGCCGAGCGCTTCTCCGGCTTTGAGGTCGCTGCGGTTGAGCGGAACCTGATCCTTAATGTAAATGCGCCAGCCGGACTCATCTTCTTTGACGTCCTGCACGTAGTTGCGGATCTTGCGCTTTAGGCACACATCGGTTATGATGCCGTTGCCGGTTTCCGGGTCTACACGCGGCATGTTGCCGGCATCGGGATCGCCGTTGGGGTTGCCGTTTTCCACATCGAATAAGATCACGAAATCGTAGCGGTTTTGAATGGGTTCACGCATGGTTATGCCTCCTCTTTCTGTTCGGTGGTGTCTGTCTTTTTCTTAAAATATTCATGACGCTGCTGGTAGTAGCCGAGCTGGAACGCGCCCTGTTCTGCGAGCATAAGCTGCTTTGGGAAGGTTTCGCCGAGCTTGTCCGAAAGTTCGCCGATGGATTTATCCAGTGCAATCCGCTGACCCTCGTTGAGCTTTGCGAGGTGCTTCTGCGCTAAATTGATGAGCGTGGGGAACACAAGGCTCGGCGTAGCGGAAGCGGAGTTAAAAAAGCGGTCTTTGATGGTGGTGTTGATGTTGGGATTTGCGGCTTTCTGCGTGCGTTCCAAAACGGCGAACAGGCGGCCGAGATTGTAGGGGATATTGGTGCTTTCTTTGTTTACGGACACGGTCAAAACCTCCTTTGGACAAAGCGGGTCTTCGTTTTTAGAATAATAAGCTTTTATGACGGACGCGCGCGCCCAGGTGACATCGTGCTCGGCGCGGATGCGCTGCACGGTGCCGTTTAGTAAAGTGGCGGGGTAGCGCGTATTGTTTAGGATGGAAGTGAGCAGGTCGCCGGAAAGGCGCGGGAAGGATTTTTGCAGCTCTTCATCGGCTTTTTTCCAGTCTTTGGAAAAGCGGACGGCAGAGCGCGCGAGGGTGTAGGGCCAAAGCGTGTCGAATTTTTCATTGGCCGGGTGGGTGATCTCCAAACGCTCGTAATGGGCGTTCACGTTTTTGGCGAGCTTTGTGAAGGTATCCTGCCAGAAAAAGCGAACGGAAAGACGCGCGGCGTTCGGCGCGAGCCCCAGAATGTAAAAGTGTGTATCGGGGCTGAGGTGCATGTCCTGCAGGTCGGCTGTTCTGCCGGATACAAGTTTTTGAATTGCGCCTAAAATGTCGTTTTCACTCCAATCGGACTGCTCCTGCGGACCGAAAAGCATAGCTCCCGCAAATGCGGCGATGGCAGGATCGGCATTCTCCACCCAATATACGACGGTGACGTCGCCGATGCGGCGGACATTATCACTGCGCAGCAGGTAGTTTAGCGCCTGCGTGTAGGCGGTCATGGCGTAGGTGCTGACGGGAGCGTTCTCGCCCTGCTCGTGCCCGTAGGAGCAGAAGGCAATTTCGTTAAATGAAACAAGCTTTGCACCTGAAGACTTAGAGCCCCATACACCTTGAATGTTACTATGTACGCGTGCTGAGGGTGTAAAACTGCCAGTTACACTACATCGAGAAGGTGAATCGGCTTCTAAAGAAGAATCATAATCACGTTGCCATGCGGCTTTAATATCGTAGTCTTCAGTCACAGGCTTGTTTTGATAATAAAATAATAAGTTGTTACCCTTGCTGCCTTTATAGATTTCTGAAAGGTACGGTTGCAGAGCGGGATAATCGGCGGAAGTGGAGGGCTCCCACGTATCGAAAAACGCACGGACAGCTGCGGCGGCTTCACCGGGGGTATCTTTCAAAATTTTCAGATGCTTTTCGCGGCTCGCTTCAAAGCAGGCTTTGGCGCGCTCGGGTTTACCCTTGTCATCGGTGCCAAGCAGATAGGAAGAGGTATCGCATAGAAAGCTTGCCGCAATACCGGAAGTGCGCTCTACTGGCGACGGTGTAGTAAATAGTTGCGGCAGCATCTTTTTACCGTTTGGAGAGGGCTTTTGGAGGGGAGAAACATTGAAAAGGGAACCGTCCGGGTTTAGGTCCAGACGCCAGCTGACATTGACTTTGCTCCAGCCCGGGCGGTCGATCTTACCGCGGGCAAGGAGCGCTTCGTAATACTGAACTAAGGCTTGCAGGATCATCTGAACACCTCGCAGCCGGCCACCTGAATGACACCGTGCTCCATTTTGGCACGGAAATACAGGGGCGTGATATTTTGTGAGTCGGAATAATCGAAATCGTACAGCATAAAGCCGAGGTCGCGCGTCTCGTCAATCGTCGGGATCGGGCCACCCTCCCACTGCTTGAAGTGTGCGGGAAACTCGCGGCAGCCGAAGTACGGGGTGGAAAAGCACTGGCCTTTTCTCATGCGGCGCGTGACGATGTCCTGAAACTTGCCGGGGTTATCGCCGGGTGCGGCTTTTTCCGGCAGCATCTCGAACTCCGCTTCGATGACATAGTGGACGTTCGTCAGCACCATGGAGGCGCGCTGGACAATTTGTTTCGTCGTGACGAGGTACGGCTCATCTTCCTTGCCCTGCGCGATGCGCATGGCGGTGCCCCCGAGAATTTTGCTTTTTACCTCGTTGCGCCGAATGGTGGTGAACTCGATGGGGTTCAAAACGTAGATGCGGCGGATATGCCAGCGTATTCCGGGGTGATAATACAGACTTTCAACTATACCGCGCGCGGCGGACGGGGTGGGGACATCGTAGCTTGCACGCTCGACTTTCATCTCTCCGCGTGTGAATAACGCATACGGGCCCCAGACTTCCAACTGAATCAATAAGATCAACTCCTTTCAAACTTCAACTAAGTTTTATTTGTTAATTTGATTATAAAGCGAGGAAAAATAATTGTCAATAGGTTAAGTTGAGTTTTTCTTGCAAATTTTGAAAAGAACCGTATAATAGGAGAGTAAGGTCGGTTCAAACTTGAACTGTGGGTAGAAACAACTACGTTTTATTTGTATAGAAGGGTCGGTAAGGGTTTGCCTTACCGGCTTTTCTATTTTATATAAACAGAGCGGTTTCGGTTTGGTCGAGGGTGAGGCCGAGGGCACTGTCGTAGCGGCGGGGGTCGGCGAGGATATAGAATGCACCACCGTCGATGCTCTGCACGGCGCCGGCTTCGCGCAGGGCAGCGAGCTGCTGCGGGTAGACGTTCACGCTGTACTGCCCGAGTTTTCTGAACAGGGTGCGGCTGCGTTCGCCGCGATACAGCCGCTCAACGAGGGCTTCGCCTTGGTCGATCGGGATATACACGGGCGTGGTGCAGCTTTCAATGACCCGTACCTTTTCCGCAACGGAGGCGAACGGGAGCATCTCGTTTTCGAACGCTATAAGAATCTTCTCACGGTCGAGATCTTCTTTGCCGTACAAATCGTGATAGAACTCAAAATACGCGCGGATTGCAGCTAACGAAGTGATGTCCTCCATGCGTTTTGAAATGTTCTTCATGGCTGCGGCGGGCTGGCGCATGTAGGGCGGCGGGGTGGTGTTTTGGACGGTGAAGACGGTCACGAGGCTTTCATCTAACGGGCGCTTGCCCTCGCGATTGCAGCGGCCGGCGGCTTGCAGGACGGAATCAAGCCCGGCTTCTTCGCGGTAAACGCGCGGGAAATCCACATCGACACCGGCTTCGATGAGCGAGGTGGAAACGACGCGGCAGGGCAGGCCGATTTTTAGGCGTTCGCGAATTTCCTTAATGCGCGCTTTGCGGTGGGCGGGGCACAGATGTGTGGTGAGGCAGTACGCGCCGTCTTCCGGCAGTGCCTGATAGATTTTCTGTGCGTCTGCGATGCGGTTGACGATGCAAAGCACCTGCGGCAGCGCGATGAGCTCGGCGGTGAGCGATTCTGTGCTGTCAAATGTGTGCTGCGCGATTTTCGTGCGGCGGAAGGTCTCGAAATTTTCAGGGACATTGGGACAGATCTCGTTGATCGGCAGGTCGATTTTCAAATCGGCAAAAACACCGTCTAACGCGGGCTGCGTGGCGGTGCACAGGACGACAATGACGCCGTACTTTCGGGCAAGCTCGGCAAGCGCCGCCGTGAACGGCTTTAGATACGGCATGGGTAGCGTCTGCACTTCGTCTAAGATGAGCACGCTGTTGGCGAGGTTGTGCAGCTTGCGGCAGCGGGCGGGTTTGCTCGCAAACAGAGACTCAAACAGCTGCACGGTGGTCGTGGCGATGACGGGGGCGTCCCAGTTTTCTGCGGCCAGCATTTTGCGGTACTCTGCGGGGTTCGGGCTTTCGGAAAAGAGATATTCCGCGCTGCTGTGGTGCTCAATGACGTTTTCCGTGCCGAAGATTTTTTCAAACGTATCGGCGTTTTGGTCGATGATGGACGTGTACGGCGCGGCGTAGATGACGCGGCTCATGCAGTTTTGCACGGCAGCGGTCAGCGCAAATGCCATGGCAGCGGTCGTTTTTCCGCCACCCGTCGGCACGGTAAGCGTATAAACACCCGGTGCGGCGGTGCTGCCGGAGGCCTTGCACGCATCCAAAATGGCGCAGCGCTTTCGGTTGAGCTCGGTTTTGGGCGGATACCACGGTGCGATGTACGTTTCCAAGCGGTCGAGCAGCGCAGGGAGCGCATCGTAGTTGCCGCGCGGGGCAAGTGCGCCGTCCATAAAGGTTTCGGTGTCGATGAAATCGGCATCAACAAGGCAAGAAAACAGCATGCGGATATAAAACGAGAGCCGAAACCCGGTGTTGAATTCTCGCATGTTAAAGGGCTTGACCGGCGGCAGAGTGACTTCGGTTTTCCAATCGTCATACGGTTCGAGGTCGCGTTTTAAGCGGCCCGAGAGGGTAGCGTCGTTTTTGGTATCGGCGCGGGAGCCGAAATTCGGTATGCCACCGTGATGGCCTGCGATGGCGAGCGCCAGATACCCGACACCGTGCGCGCAAGCTTCCTCCGCGCCGAATGCGGCGGCAAACTGCTTTGCAAGCTCTGCCGTGCCGGTGAGGTGTTCGTATACGGTTTGCTCGCGGGAATGATCTTCACTTATATGTGCCAGCTTTTTCGCCATAAAATCACCTTTTCGTCTTTGTTAAGACCATCATAGCACGGGAAAAGTACAATGTAAATATATTTAATTTGAAGAATAGGTAAGGTGAGCGGAAAAGCGACAGGTGGGGGCGGGGGTAGGAAATCATTTGCGATATTCGGAAAAAATATGTATTTAATGTTTAATGAGAAGTTTTGAGGTTTGCATAGAGAAATATTGACAAATAAGAACTGTTACGTCATACTTTAAATAAGCTGAAATCGGCAGAAAAGGAGAGAATTCAGTTGGCAAAGCTTTTTGATACGGTGGATGCAGAGCGGTTGATACAGGAACATCGCATGATGCTGGAAGAACTGGATGAGGTTGCACAGTACGAAGACAACGTGCAGATGGATATTGAAAAAGCAGCAAATCTGGTCGTGACCCGAAACGTATTAGATGTGCTTCGAGATATTCCGGTAGAAGAGATCAATCGTGAAAAAGGCGGATTTAGAGTGAAAGCACTTCGAGACCACGGGTTTCGTTCGATCGCAGATATTGTTGCGGCCAATGTGTATTCGATTAGTTCGGTGCATAATAGAGGAAGAAATCGAACGTATCAAAGCAGAAAAAGACAAGTCAAATGAGAAATAGTAAGAGCCCCGTGCAACTTTGAAGCTGCACGGGGTAATGGCTTTTTAGTGGTTCATTTGTAGAATGGCGTTTAAATCCTTCTCCGGCTCGGAGGTGGGGGTGAGGTTATAATTTTTTTGGAGGACTTGTAGGACGTTTTCGGAGATGAAGGCGGGGATGGTGGGACCGAGATACATATTCTGTATGCCGAGGTAGAGGAGCGTCAGGAGGATGCAGACGGCTTTTTGCTCATACCACGAGAGGACGAGGGTGAGGGGAAGGTCGTTGACGGTGCAGTCGAACGCTTCGCTGAGCGCGAAGGCGATTTTAATGGCGCTGTACGCGTCGTTGCACTGGCCGCAGTCCAAAATGCGCGGGAGGCCGTCGATCTCGCCGAGGTCGAGGTCGTTGATGCGGTACTTGCCGCAGGCGAGCGTTAAGATGAGGGTATCCGAAGGGGTGAGCTTTGCAAAATCGGTATAATAGCTGCGCCCGGGCGCGGCGCCGTCGCACCCGCCGATGAGGAAAATGCGGCGGATTTTCCCGGCTTTGATGAGCTCGATGATCTTTTCGGCATGAGAAAGCACGGCGTTGTGTGCGAAGCCCGTGGTGACGAAATGCCCGCCGTTCATGCCGGTCATGTGCTTATCTTCTTTGTAGCCGCCGCACTCGAGCGCTTTTTCGATGACGGGCGTGAAGTCTTTATCTTCGCCGATGTGCTGCAGCTCCGGGTAAGAGACGACGGATGTGGTGAACACGCGGTCGGAATAGCTTTGCCGCACGGGCATGAGGCAATTTGTGGTGAACAAAATCGGTGCAGGGATATTGTGGAACTCCGTCTGCTGGTTCTGCCAGCCGGTGCCGAAATTGCCCTTTAGGTGCGGGTGTTTTTTGAGCTCCGGGTAGCCGTGGGCAGGCAACATCTCGCTGTGCGTATAGATGTTGACGCCGCGGTCTTTCGTTTGCTCGAGCAAAAGCTTCATATCGTGCAGGTCGTGGCCGCTGACGACGATGAACGGGCCTTTTTCGATGGTGAGCGGCACCTGCGTGGGGACGGGGTCGCCGAACGCTGCGGTATTTGCTTCATCTAAGAGCTTCATGCAGCGCAGGTTGACTTCGCCGGTCTTGAGGACGAGCGCCAGCAGGGCATCTGCGGGAAGCGGCTCGCCGAGAGCTTTTAGGGCTTCGTAGAAAAAGCGGTTCACGATGTCATCGGTGCGATTTAAGACGCGGGCGTGGTACGCATACGCCGCCATGCCTTTGATGCCGAACAGCAGAAGCGATTTTAGGGAGCGTGTGTCTTCGTCGGCGTTCCAGATTTTGCTCATATCATAAGGCGTAAAGGTATGCGAAAGGGCTTTGCACGCTTGCTCAATCTCGTTTTTCAACATGAGAATGGTATCATTGTTGAAATTTACGTTCGTGATTGTCGTGAAAAGTCCTTTTAAAATGAGTTCGTCTGTGCGTTCGCTGCGCCTATCCGTGCAGGCGAGCGCGATGAGCGCGCCGATGAGGTCGTCCTGATTGTTTGCGGTATCGGCCTTTTTGCCGCACACGCCCGCTTTGCCCGTGCAGCCGGTGTTGTGCGCCGTCTGCTGGCACTGAAAACAAAACATCTCGTTCATAATGTCCTCCAAAATCTTTTTTGAAGGTAGTTTTCCGTGCGAATTTAGTTTTATGCGCGGTGCGGGAAGCAAGGAAAATTTGTGCGCTTTTTTGTGGGATCTACAGCCCGAATTGCGCGCGGACCTTTTGGAGCCTTTCGGCGTTTTGGGGGCTGCTTATTTAAATAAATCAGCATCACTATTTAACTTTAAAAATTCAGTTAACCTATCTTGATTTACATTATACGAAATCATATTACCTTCTTCAAAAATATAAAATGGTCTATTTCCAATAATTTCAAATTTGCCATTCTCATAATAAATAGTATCTTCTTCAGGGAGAGCTATTATTTTTTCCTTTTTTGATAATTCTAGCAGATAGTTTTTATTTAATTTAGTCTTTTCTTCATCTTGATTTGTAAAATGACAAAGAAAAGAAAAATGGCTTACTACATCAAAACCCATTAAATCTTTAAGGTCAACTTCATTTTTGTCTGCATATTTACATGTGTCGATACATTGCCCTAGAATTATAGTGATGCTATTATAAAAGTAGACACGGAAGGGTAGAAAAAAGCCTGTCCGTGGAGTATCATAAAGGTGAGTATTCTACCGGAAGGGAGCTCGTCTTTATGTCTAAACACTTGAATCCGTTGGAAAAGGAATTCCTGATCCGGCAGTACAAAAGCAACACGCGTATCAAAATGAGTGACTTCTGCAAAGCAAACCACATTTCAACCGGTGCATTCCAGAAGTGGATTAAGCAGTATGATGAGGGCGGCTTGGAAGGTCTGGCTCGTGCAGATAGCGAGATCAAAGATGTCCTCCCGGAGGGAATTGACCGAACGGAGGAATCCTACAAGCGTGAGATACTCAAGCTGCGAATTGAGAATGAACGGCTTAAAAAAAACTATGTCGTGCAGACGACGGATACTGGGGAACAGGAGTTCATTCGTTTAAGGCCAAAGAATTCGAAATCGTAGAACTGCTGCCCAGAGACTATGAGGTTCAGGAACTGTGCTCTCTCATGGGCGTCAGTCGGTCCGGCTATTACAAGTGGAAGAAACGGGACAAGAGTACGCGGGATCTGAAGCGTGAAGAAGTTATCGCGTTAGTCTCCGAAGTCCATAAGGCCCATCCATCCCACGGCTACCGTTGGGTAGCGGCTTTTATACGAGTCAATTATCAGCAGGATATAAGCGATAACTATGTGTACAAGGCCTTTCGTTTTCTGGGAATAAAGGCAAAAACCAAGCATCAAGTACATTATCGCCCCAGAAAGATACGAGATCTGTATCCAAATCTTATCTTCACAACTTGGGATACCGTAGATCGACCTCGCCAGGTTATTGTGTCAGATATGACGGTATTAAAGCCGTGGATATTTTATCTTGAGCTGACACTCTACTTTGATGTGTTTACGAAACAGATACTCACATGGAAACTATCTGAACGCCGTGGCGGGCGGGAGCAGTATCTGGACGGTCTTGCGGATGTCGTTGAGCTGCTGCGTGGGAAGAAAGAACCAACCATTATCCATACCGACCAAGGCTCTGTGTATTCCTCAAAAGCGTACAACGAACTGATTCAGGACTGCAACGTTGTCCGCTCCATGTCGCGGGCAGGTAAACCAACGGACAATCCCGTCAATGAGGCTCTAAACGGTTGGATAAAAGAAGAACTATTCATCGATTTTCGATTAGAAGAATGCCGTACGAGAGATGCCGTGAAAGATGTCCTATGCCGCTATGTTGCCTTTTATAACCGGCAGCGTCCCTGCTTTGCAATCGGCTATGACACACCGGACAACTACTGCAAGCGTTTCTATCGAGGTGAGCTTGAAAAGAAAGATACCTTTTCAAAGCGCATCCTGACCGAAGAACCCAAATTCGTGCAAAAGCGGAAAGATACAGAAAAATAACTCTGTGCCGTGTCTACTTTTGATTTTGTCTCTCTACTCTATCCAAAACTGCTATCCCTTGCAAACAGGGACATTACAAGGCTTCGAATCATCGTGTCCACTTTTGAAAAAGGATTTCGGCAAAAATTATTGTCCGTGTCCACTTTTGAAAAAACAACTTCTGCAAAAATATTCCTCATGTCTACTTTTGAAAAAGCAAATCAAAAATAAATATTTTTCGTGTCTACTTTTCTTGACTACTACAAAGTAAGAGCGTTTTTGCTAAGTTCGCTGTAAAAAACGGATTTATTACTCAAATAATCGTTGTATTTTTTGGCATATTGTGATATACTAATACTGATTTATAATATGGAGGTGCAGTATGTACCGAATTGCGATTGAAAAATTATGGCAATACCGCACAGAAAAGTAGGCGCGATACTGCCAGAAGTGATATAATAAGAC
>OJNK01000277.1_pt1 | contig 39634 bp, 40 predicted proteins | sample 1597811 | NCBI WGS metagenome assembly OJNK01 (sample SAMN00265073, study PRJEB22529) | human gut metagenome
CATAGCAAAACACCCCACTTGTTAGATAGTATATCATACTGTCTAACAAATGGGGTGCTGTTCATTATATCCAGTTCTATACTTACTGTTCAAAAGGAGTATAGGAAATCCACTGATACTCTGCTGTAATAGGAAGCTTGCTGTCATCAAAAGCCTTAAGCCATTGATCTACGCCAGTACCGCACCATGCATTCATCATAATCTTACTTCTTGTAACTGGAATATTAACTGTGGCAGTATGCACTTTCTCACCATCTACATACCAGTCAATACTGTCTTCTCTCCACTCAAATGCATATGTATGGAAATCTTCTGATGCATCAAATCCAAGATCCACCATTTTCTCATGATTTCCCTTTCCATCTGTAAAATAATTGAACTGAACCTGTGTGGTATCCTTTCCAAGAATCTCTACATCAATTTCATCCCATGGGTTATTATCACTAGGACCTGTATAAGTGAAGAATGACGATACAACACCATCGTTCTTAATGGCTTTCATAGATACTTCATATCTTCCATATCCGTAAAAATCTTTAGAACGAAGCTCAGCTCCTGAATATGGGATGCTATCACCTTTAGGATCTTTATCTATAGTAAGCTGAAGTTTGCCATCTTCATAAGTACAACTGGTTCTTCTCCATGTTACATTAAACATCGATCCATTGGACCAGTCACCTGATGGCTCAAATGAATCAGGACAGCCCTTTGCAAAATCAGCATACATTTTTTTCTCAGTAATTGTCATTGAAGCCTCTGTAGTATCTGTTGTGTCTGTGGCAGTAGCACTGTTTGTGTTTTTACTTCCACATCCTGCGAGCATTGATGCTGTAACAATTGTAACTAATCCTAATGTAAATAATCTCTTTCTCATATTTTTTATCCTTTCAAATTAAAACTTCACGGAAAACCACCGTTTTCCTTTACACCACTGTTGAACGATGCACCATTTTTGGCGGGTCATTCAAGTATTATATCTTGTATTTTCCATAGTCAATCATACTATATATAAATTTCAATAATACAATTTTTGGGTTACAAAATCTATTATATCATTATATTGCTTCTCGGTAAGCCTTAATAATCTTACAACACCTGTTTTAGGTTTGACTTCATCAATTCTTCGGTAATGCTTCTCTGAAGCCTTTCTATTCTGTACTACACGCATAAATACCTCTGGACCAATTCTTATATAACCATCTTTTAAAAGGAATTTTCTAAGCCTCGAATATTCAGTTTTTTGTCCCCCACTTATCTGTAGGACTTAGTATTGCTATTAACCTCATTCTGTAATACCCTCCATGCCGCTCAGCACGCCGAGCGCATCGTAAGTATACCGCAAGATCACGCCGTTCGAGCGTTTTTCGCCCAACAGCTGCCCGTTTACGTACTGGTACCCCGTTGTCACGCCGTTAGCCGTCTTTTCAAGCCGCAGTCCGTCCGCATCGTATCTATAAGACGCTGTTTTCCCGTTCTGCGTCAGGCTTGTCAGCTGCCGTCCCGTCCACGTCATCGTCATGCCGTCGCGGTAGGTCAGCGGATTGCCGATCTCATCATACGTGATGCTCTGACCGTTATAGGACGTCATCAGGTCTTTCCAACAACCCAAAAATGCTCGTTTTAATATCCTTTATCCACGTACACATCTATCTTACTCGTATGCACCCTTATTTTGTCTATCAGGGACTCAGGTATGATCAATTTGCATTTCTCGTTATAGATCCATTCATTGAGCATGACTTGATCACATACAAAGCTATAAACAAATTGATTTACCTCAAATGTACACTCTATTGATGTATTCGTGTATGCTTTGGCGTGATTTCGGTGCAAGCATTGCAATGCCGTTTCAACGGAAACATGTTGCAAAATCGAAACTGCATATCTCCCCCGTAACCAATATGACTGGTTTCCAAAGCAGATATTTTTTATAGAAGAAGCGCAAATATCTGCCCGTGAAAAAACCAAAATCGGGCTACTCGGTATCTCAAGCTTTTCCGTTTTCTTACCTTTAAATGATGTTATTATTCGATTTGAAACAGAAAAACACTCTCTGTTGGGTTCAAACACCGACCATAACATCATCAATGTTCCCAAAAATGGAATAACTAACCAACAAAATGCGGTATCCGTTAGCAATCCGACAATTATACTTACCAATAAGAACGCAATTACTAACCATGCACTTATATAGTCTCGGGCTCGGAATTTACCGTATCTTCGATACTTCATTGATTCTCACTCCCAAAGAAACTTAAAAAATAATTTTGCTCATTCTCTTTTCCGCTATCTCTTGCCATTTGATAGTAATTGATAGCAACAGGGAGTATGCTTTTCCTGTGTTTTGGCATAAAGTTGTATGCTTGGCTGCTAATCTCAAAAACAAACCCCAATTCGTGTAACTCTTTTACATACTTCGGAATAAGTGAATCTGGATATTTTTGATAATACTCTGTTTCCTGCTTTTTTACCTTAATTACCAAATCTTCTGAAATACTTTGATTGTTGTTAATTAAACTCTTACTCATATTTTCATTCATTTAATGGGAACAATTCTATTATCCCACTATCTACTAATTTTTGCAACGGACCAGAAGCAGGGCTTTTCTTCCTTTGAGAGCGCTAATAACCTGATCTCCATGTTTGTGTTCTTCTTTAACTTTGTTCGTCCTCATTCCGCTTTGAACGGGCTTACACCCGCGCAAGTCGCCGGTCTCAGTTTATCCACCCGCAAAAAACGAGATTTTCCTCTCATCGCTTGACATTTTCCTGTGTTTTGTCCCTCGCTCTTTCATTTTTATTTTACGGTGCCATTCGTGACGTATAATTATATGCTATATGCGGAAAGAGGGGCGGCTTTTAGCTTCATATTATCATTCTTCTTTAATTTTGTACGTATTTTTGCGCGAATTGATTATTTTGTTGATTTAGTCCATAATTAGCAAATTCAAATCAAGTTTTTTTGTAGACCAAGCATTTTTAATGCTTTTAGAGAAAAATAAAAAATAAAAAACAACGCTATGATGATTCATAAAAATCGCCATAGCGTTATTTTACTCTTATTAAAATTAAACTTTATAACACCTTTAATTAGCACATTTCTCAAAACAGTACATAAAATTCTGCGATTCAAACAAAAACGCAGAATTTCAAATTATGTTATTCTATACTGAGTTGGGGTGTTTTAATTTGGTTAACCCCCGAATAACCTGCAGCACGTACTTCTGTTCTTCTAAATCCAGTTTTTGAGTTTCCTTTAATACCTGCGACAAAATATAGTCTTGCGTCACAGGCGTATCTAAATTAATATAGAAGTCATCGATTCTCATACCGAAAATTTCTGCAAGCCTTTCCTGATGTTTCATATTCGGATGCAGAGACCCGGATTCCCATCTGGCAATCGATGAAACGGAAGTGTCACAAAGTTCGGCAAGCTTCTCTTGCGTCATGCCTTGTAAAAGTCTTAATTCTTTGATTCTACCACCAATAGAATTGCCCATAGAACCACCTCTACAAAATTTTAGCAAGAAACCTTATTTTGCACCATTGCGTAAAACGCAAAAGATGTTTACTTATTTGACAGGTTCCGATATAATGAGAAAAAGATAATTGGAGGTTATTCTATGCAATATCAATTCTCTATGAACGAATCTGTTGAATCTGTAACCCGGAAATTGGTTGCTCTTTGTAAAACACAGAAGGCCCCAGAAAGCCGAGCTCAAATGTTCCGATTATTCCAGCTGTTATGCAGTATGAAATTTGATTTTTATCTTATATTATCTATTCTCTGTAATCTAAACGAATTCAGTACATCTGAACTTAAAATAATTTTGCAAGCCACTCCCTCGCCAAATCAAATTCTTCAACCGACACCGCAGAATATTCGTATTACTATTCCTCGTTGGACGCCTTCAAAGTATCATTCTGGCCGCATTGCAGATATTGTTACAGATGTTTACGAAAAAATAGATCGTGCTCTTCCCGGTATTTACATCTATAATAGTAATTTAAACCCTAAAAATGCACGCAGCTTAAATGATCTGTATGTATTGGTAATTGTGGAAAATTCAATCAGATGGTATGATATAAACAGACGATGTAATTACTTATTTTCAAAGCCCACAATAACAGAGGAGGTTTATACTCATGTTGAAAATAGCTTTATGTGACGACGACGCTGTGTTTCTCAAAGAACTCACAGGAAAAATACAAGAGTTGTTACGTTTTGAAGAGAAAAATGCAGCCATTGCATCTTTCGTAAATCCAACAGCACTCACCGCTTCCGTTGCCAGCGGAGATCGCTTTGATATTTTCATTTTAGATGTTGAAATGCCCCAGATAGATGGATTCAAAGTTGCGGCTGATCTTCGAAAGTATCAGCCCAATGTCGCATTAATCTTTTTAACCTCTCATTTACAATATGCGCCGGAAGGCTATAAGGTAGACGCACTTCGATTTATTTCAAAATTAAATGTAGACGAAACTCTGCCTGAGGCTTTACAGAAAGCTCTTCACACATTAGAGCAACAAGATCAGCATTCCCTACTTGTTCAGCACTATAAAAATTTCAGCAGAGTACTTTACCAGAATATTATCTATGTTCGAAAAACTGCCCGCAGTGTGCAAATCATTACGTCAAATCAAGGTGTGATCAAAGATAATCGAGGTATAAAAGAACTATTTGGTATCCTCAATGACCCGCGATTCATTTTCGTAGATCGAAGTTATTTTGTAAATTTAGATTATGCTAAAGAATTGTGCGGTGACTCTATTATCATGTTAAACGGAGAGGCGCTGCCGGTCAGCCGGCCCATGATGCCGAAAGTAAAAGAAGCTATTTTGTCTTTGTGGGGAGATGGACTAGTAAAATGACATATCAAATTGTAGATTGGCTTATGACATATATAGAATGTTTTGTAATGTTAGTTGTTGTCACCGAATCCGGCGGTCGGAAATTTGAAGAGAAAAAACAGGCTTATCTGCTTTTATCTTTCTCCCTGCTCAACGCAATTCTTGTGGCCGTATGCAATCGGATTTCTGTTTTTTCTTTTATTACGCCTGTGTTGTCTATTTTATATTTAACAGTAATTTCACGCATCCTTTCACGCGGAAATTTTCTGCTGCGTATCTCCATAAGCATTACGACCATGTTTGTTATTCTAACGACGGGGTATATTCTTATGGTTATATTCTGTTGGCTTTATGGTGGAGATCAATTCTCCATAGCGTTTAACGTATTTATGACGTCAGGACCTCTACGTTGTTTATATCTTATTCTGGATAAAATAACCGACATTGCTTTATACATAGCTGCGCGGAAATACCTTCCTAAATTATCAGAGCTAAAATCTCGCTGGCTTATCACTTTACTTTTCTCTGGTTCTCTCGTATATCTTATAACTCAAATTCTTTTTAGGGCAATTTTATCAGAAGACTATATCCAGCTTTACCGAGCGTCTATCTTATCCTTTCTAATTTTAATATTATTCTTCGCCACGCTTTTCCTATTACTGCTGAACACCTCCGCAAGAGAGCACGAAAATGTGCAAAAACAGCTTTTACTACGCACAAATCAGTTAATGGAGCAGAACTATCAAATGCTGCATGAGGATATGAAAGAAAACGCTAAAAGATTGCACGATTTTCATCATCATCTCAAAGCAATTCTCGGATTGGCTGAAGCTGCTCAGAACGGTGAAATACAGAAATATGTCGGAGATTTGTTATCGATTTCGTACAAAGAAGTCCATTTGTGCCGCTGTGGAAACGATGTAATTGATGCCATTTTGAATTGCTCTGCCGCAGAAGCTAAAAAACAGCAATTCTATTTTCAATACGAAGTTAACTTCACTGCACATATTCCCGTTGCTCCCGTAGATTTGTGCGCCATACTCGGAAATCAAATTGAAAATGCACTGGAGGCCAACCGTCAGATTACTGATATTTCTGCACGCTATGTAAAAATCATGCTTACACAAAAGAAAGGATTCCTCATTTTCCGTGTGGAGAACGCCTCTACCGAAAATCCCTTTTCAGAAAGCGGAGCTCTAAAAACAAGGAAAGAAGACGGAAACCTTCATGGTCTCGGAATCAAAAATATTCAGGACACTGTAAATAAATATAACGGCTGGCTAAAAAACTCTTATGACGACCACACCTTCATTTCAGAAGTTCTTCTGTGCGTTTCAACAGTTTAAGACATAAAATCTTACAATTCGCGCAAAAACTATGATTTATATCTATATAAAATAGTATACTACACCTTGTAAGAAGGTGAATAAATGTTACATAGCTGCGCTGAATACTTAACCCACACTTTATACCGTCATTACCCGCTTTCTGAAGAAAAGCGTCCGGTTTTTGTATACGGTTTCGAACTAAGCTTATCAACTCTATCGTCTATACTTTCCATTATTTTACTTTCTATTATATTTAAGAATGTATATTCTTCTTTGCTGTTTTTATATATCTTTTTCTTCCTGCGCCTTTTTTCCGGTGGATACCACGCTCCCACCTATTCAAGATGCTTCATACTGACAAATGCTATTTTCGCATTTGTATACCTTCTGAGCGAAGTTATTCAGTGGTACAAGCCTCTGCTTATTCCTTTTGCTATTTTATCTTGTATCTCCATTTTTCTTCTCTCTCCTATTCGAAGCACTAAACATCCATTATCGGAGCGGCTCTATGCGCAAAATAAAAAAGCAGCTCGAATTATCGTTTCGATTGATTTTTTGTTGTTTTTAATTTTGTACATCACCGGTATGCCCACTCGTTACTTAGCTACCTGGGCACTGTCGTTATCGGCAGTTGCCATTATGATGGTAATCACCTTATTTGAAAAGAATAGCACAAGGAGGGAAAGTGTATGAACGCATGGACAGTTTTGGCAAAGATTGTTGAACTGTTTGCATCGCTCGGTGCCGGCGCAGCTTCCAATGGCTGTGGCTATGAGCCCAAAGTTCCGAGCATGCTTCAGAAGTAATCGAAGCCCAACACAAACCTCAAAAACCTGTTCTTTATGTCACATGAAGAACAGGTTTTTGATTAGAAAGAATTGAAAGTGGTGACCTATTATGACAAAGGATGAAATATATGAATATTATTTGCAATGGCGAAAAGGCAGCCGCACTTTATCTGTTGAAGAACTTTTCTCCGCTTATACAATCGATCAAAATATTTTCGAGAGTTCATCTAAAGTCATAAATCGTCTTTTTTATTTAGTGCCGGATTTCTTTAAATCAAACTTGCGAATTTTCATTTTTTACGAAGAAAACACCTTTCTTAAAGATTCAAAACAAAACTTAAAGCTAATTCAAAGCAATTTAAAAATTCAATATAATAAAACAGAATATATAACTGTTTAGTGTTCTGCATCATTTATAGTTCTTGTATTTTTACTGGGGTTACGATCTTCGGAGTATTTCACCACTTTCCTGCTCCCCGCGCCCCGCCTCCGATCAATTTGAAATCGAATTCAAATTGATCGGAGGTTATTCTATTGTCAAACGAGCCTAAATGCGTCTATATCAAAACAGACGTTGGATATGTACAAATCACATATGCGGAGTTTTGCCGCATACGAAACACAACTGAAAATTACAAAGCTTCGCACTGGTTCATACCGGTACAAGGTGTTCTGCTGGAAGTTCCAAAAGACGCCTACAAAGCCTTCTACCGAGAGAAGGAACGTGAGCGCTATCTAAGAAAATTAGATAGCGCTCTTTTTTTATGCAATTTAGACCTTAAATCCGAGGAAATCCCGCTGCGCGATGAAAACACGGACATTGAACAGCAAACCGAAGACCGGCTCATGATTGAAAAGATGTATTCCTGCCTTCGTTTACTCGACCCGGACGATGCCGAATTCATCCGTATGTACTTCTTTCAGCATGTTTCCCGCAAAGAACTCGCCAAGAAATACGGTGTACATCCATCCAACATCAGCCGAAAAGCCGCTAAAATCCTCGAAAAACTAAAAAAGTTGATGGAAAAATAAAATTTCTGCGCACACATGGTTAAATTTTTCCTTTGTAAAAAGTGAGAGGTCATTTTGACCTCCTGCACCTTGAAAACCGAATAGGCAATTCTCGGGCTTCGGGCCTGAGAATTCCTCTTGGCAGCTCGGGGGCGGGGCAAATTGAACTGCCAATTTACTATAAGCGGGGTGAAACGCATGGAATGAACAAATCGCCGAACGACAGAGGTTCCCGCAAAACGGAAGTCCTCTGCCTTTGTCCGATCTGCGCCGCCGACTTCTACCTTTCCGGGAAGTACACCATCCAAAAAGCAGACGAGATGCAGGTCGTAAAAGACATCTGCACCTACTGTCAGGTGCGCAGGGGCATGGATTATATCCTAATTAAAAAGAAAACAAGAGGTGATGCAAATGATAACGACCGCTAAGCGGCTCGGCGCGCTTCTTTCCGCCTGCCTGCTGCTCTGGTCCGCGTCGATCTCGGCGTTTGCAGACGAAGCCGGTATGTCGGAATCCGAAGCTCCGCCGGAAGAAACCCAGCAGGAAGATGCCGCGTTAAGCGACCGGGATTTTTACTTGGAAGACTCGGAAGTTGCCGTCTACGCCGCGGCAAATCAACTGGCCGGTGTCTCCAAAGTGCATTTTTACTCCCTGAAGTCCTCCGTAACCACCACGATTTTCGGCACATTGGGCGGGCTGCCTGCAAAAGCAATGGTCACAAATTCCGTTTATTATCCGGCGTATTGCTTGGATAAGGAGCTCCTGCAATGGGGCGACATCGATTACAGCTGGACCGATCTCTCTTTTGCAAATCAGGAGACGGTTCGGCAAATCATCGCACAGGGCTTTTCCGAAACAAACGGTCTAAGCAAAAGCGGCTGGGGTGACACTCACCCAAACGGCGGTAAGATCGGCAACTATGAGGCAAACACCGCCAAATGGGCTGTGACGCAGCTTTTGGTCTGGGCTGCCTGCAAAAATTATATTGTCCGAAACAGCGCGACCGACTGGACATGGAGCAGCACCGTAGATACCGAAATGGAGACCGTGGCAAAACACGCCTATAATCCCACAGCATTTCGCACGTACTATGCAGAGCTGAAAGACGCGCTGCTGAACGGATGCAAAATTCCAAGCTTTGCAAATGCCGATCCGCAAAAAGCTGCGGCGATTCAGCTCAAATGGAACGGTTCCGCTTACACCGCCACCGTAACAGACAGCAACCACGTGCTGAGCCACTTCGATTTTTCCCTAAGCGGTGTGAATTTCTCCCGCAGCGGAGATAAACTCACCGTCACAACGCAAAAGAAGTTCACGAACGGCATTGTGACCGATCCGGCAAGCTATTCCATCGGGAACTCCAATGCCGTTGCCGTTTGGAAATGCGCAGACAGCGCTATTCAGCGCATGGCGACTTTTACGGGCGGGCAAACCACCGTTTCTGCCTATCTGCGCCTTCAAACAGAGCGCATCAATTCCGGTGAGCTGATCATTCAAAAGACCTCCGAAGACGGAAAGAAGAGCGGCTTCACCTTCAAAGTCACAAGAGATACCGATAACTGGAATGCAACGGTCAAAACGGACGACAACGGTACAGCCAAAATCAGCGAGCTGCCGGTTTTCCGCGACGGTACGAGCACGCCGATTCAGTACACCGTGACCGAGATCAACACGCCGTCTTCTTACCGCCAACCGAAACCGCAGACGATCACATTGACCTCCAAAGGCAGCGTAACCGTCCAGTTTGAAAACACGCTGATCCGCGGCACTCTCGAAATCTGCAAAGTCGATGCAGACGGCAAAACACCGCTTGCAGGCGCCGTGTTCGAGATCATGGACAGCGACAAAAACGTCATTGCAACCGAAACCACCGGCAAAGACGGCAAAATTACCGTATCCGACCTGCGCTCCGGGTACTACCGCGAAATCTCCGCGCCGCAGGGGTATGAATTGGATTCCACCGTGTACCCGTTTACCGTTGAAAAAGACCGGCAGATCATTCAAATCACTCGCAAGAACACACCGAGCGCCGGCTCTGTTTCCGTCCGAAAAATCACACCGGACGGCACTGCCTTAAATGATGTTTCTTTTCTGCTGCAATACTCGATAGACGGTGGCACGGCATGGTCTCCGGTCCGCACCAGAAAAGAAACGGATCTGATCTCCGTCGGCAGCTGCACGTCCACAGGAATTTCCGACGGTGTGCTCACAACAGGTGAGGACGGCAAGGTTACGTTTAGCGGTTTGCAAGTTAAAAACCAAAATGTCACCGTCCTATACCGCATCACGGAAGTGCGCACTAAAGACGGCTTTCAGCTTTTGGGCGAGCCGCTGTTTGAAGGCAGTTTGCCGCAGGACGTAAACGGCACCCCGCAGCGGGATATTACGATCACCGCCGTCAACGGGCATCAATTTGAGCTTCCCGCCGCGGGCGGAAACGGGATGCAAGCTGCCATAATCGGTATGATCTTCGCTGTGATCGGTTTATTCGGTCTTCTGTATGTTCAGAAAGAAAAATTTTGAAAGGACAACGCTATGAAAACAAAACGACTCACAAAGTTCGGCGCGGTGCTCTCCGCCGCACTGGTTTTATTCTCCGGCATCCTATCGGTTTCGGCGGCTTCTGTTCCACAGGCCGTGATTGACACCGGCAGAAAAGCATCCGTATCGCTTTATAAATACGATTTCACCTCCGCGCACGCAGACGGTGTTCTGGGAGACAACACGTACATTTCAACCGGTTATGCCGACGAAAACGTGGAAAACACCCTGATGCCGTACGCCATCGAAGGCGTTGTATTCAGCTACGCCAAAATCGCCGATTTTGCGGTACATGCCGAAACAAAGGACGGCGAACATCAAAATATGCTGCTGTATAAATTGCCGGGCGGCGACAAAACGACCGCGCTTATGAATTGCCTTGATCTCACTTCCGAAGACGCCTACAAAACCGACCGCAGCGACCTGTATTTCACTTCGAACACCTTGATTGATGCGCTTTCCGATCATCTGAACACAGCGGAAAGCCAAACAAAAAACGCACTGGAAGCTTTTATCCGCCAAAACGGCACTTCTATGCCGGAAACGGACAGCACAGGGCACACCTCGGCCGCGGAACTCGAGCAGGGATTATACCTGTTTGTGGAAACGCAGGTTCCCGAAACAGTTTCCAACACCACCGCGCCGTTCCTGCTTTCACTGCCGATGACGAGCATTGACGGTATGAACTGGAACTACGACGTTACCGTTTACCCCAAAAACGAGCGCACCGCGCCGACACTTGAAAAGACGCTGCGCGAGTCCAAAGCCGATACCGGCAAAAACGACGACACAAATTCGATCACAGACGGCTATGCGCACACCGCCACCGGCTCCATCGGTGACTTGATCGAATACCAGATCCTCTCTACGCTGCCGTCGATCACGTCCCGCGCCACTTCTTTCTCCGAATATACGTACACGGACACACTGAGTGCCGGGCTTTCGTACCGCAAGAATGATGTTCGCATCGAGTGGTTCAGTGACAAATCCTGCACCGAAGAAAGCCGCGTGGCGGTTTGGACGGAGCAGGACGGAAAATTTGCCGTTTCTTACAGCGCTTTGGGCGATGAATCCGTCATGCGCATCAAAATGACCGACGCCGGTTTAGAAGAGCTCAACAACAGCGATGCGGTTTATGACCCAAACACAAGCTTATACCGCGGTTACTCCGGCTGCACCATGCGCATCACATACACGGCTTCCGTCTCCGATACGCCGGTATACGGCGACATCGGCAATCCGAACGAAGTCACCTTAACGTGGTCGCGCACCAACACGGCGTATTCGGACACTTTAACGGACGACTGCCATTTCTACGTGTACGGATTAGACCTCTTAAAGCTGTTCTCGGATAACCTCGGCGATTATTCCAAGGTGCAGTTCAAGCTCTACAACACGACCGACGGCTATTGGGTAACGGCAAATTCCGATGATAACGGCAATTACCTTGTCAGCGGACATGCCGAAAGGGAAGACGATGCTTCCGTTTTGACCCCCGGCGGCTCCGGGCATCTTTTCTTAAAAGGTCTTGAAAACGATATCTACCGTGTAACGGAGATCAACACAGATGCAAATTACACGCTGCTCGGCAATTTCATCACCGTAGAAATCCGCGCGAAAGAGTCCGGCAAACTCTGTGCCACCTGCGGAAAGAGCGAACTGACTGCCGAAGCGTTTGAAAACGGCAATGCCAAAGACATGAACGACGATAACGGTTCTGCTTCCGCCATTGTGCCGATCCGCGTGATGAACACGCGCGGGTATCGCCTGCCGAAAACCGGCGATGCCGGCACCACACTTCTTGCAGCCGGCGGCATGACTCTCGCCGTGCTCAGTGCCGCAGCGGTTATTTTGCTTCTGGTTTTCAAGAAAAAAGACAAGTTTGACGATTAAAAAAGCATAACAAGCGAGCCCGCCTGTGTTGAAGCTTACAGGCGGGCTCCGTTTAATTAAGGAGACTTTTATGCACAAAAAGCAAGTTTTGCTGCACGTTCTTTTTCTTGCTCTTTTCCTCATCGGCATCGGGGCAGCCGCATACCCGGCGTTCGGGAACTGGTATACCGAGCAAAAACGATCCGTTGTCCTGACCGAGTACGAAAAGGCGCTTGCAAAAATTGAGGATGCCGATCTGACCGACGCATTCAAGCAAGCCGAAATCTATAACGATGCCCTTTTTACCGGCGAGACCGACGAAGAAGAACGCCCGGACTACGGCGAACTTCTCTGCACGACCGAAGACGGCATTATGGGCTATGTGGAAATTCCATCCATTCAAATTCGCCTGCCGATCTACCACGGCTGCACAGAAAACGAGCTCAGCAAGGGCGCAGGGCACCTGCCGAGTTCTTCTCTGCCTGTCGGCGGAAAAAGCACCCATGCTGTTTTAGCCGCGCACTCCGGCAGAGCAGATTCCAAAATGTTCACCGATTTGGATCAGGTCAAAGAAGGCGATCTGGTTTATCTTTACGTGCTGAATAAAACTTTGACGTATGAGGTAAACAAAATCACAGTCACAACGCCCGATGACACCGACGCCATTCAGATCATCGACGGCGAAGACCTTCTGACGCTGCTGACCTGCACGCCATACAGCACGAATACGCACCGCTTGCTTGTGCGCGGGCATCGAATTTTCCCCGGCGAAACGCGCTCCACTTCTAAACCGTCAGAAGCGAAGCCTGAGCACACCGACACGGCTGTTCACCGATCCACATGGACGAATGAGTACCGAAACGGGCTTACGGAAGGACTGCTTTTTGCTCTGCTCATTCTCTTGATATCCGTGTTTCTGTACGGCATCATCCGACTGAAAACCAAACGCTCCTGATTTTCTATGAAAGAGATCAATCTGCGGGAATATTACCCGGAACTTTACAACGAAGACTCTGTAATTTCGGCCTCGGATGAGATTGCGGAGATGATGCGCCGCTCCATATTGGAAGAAAAGGCGTATCAGCGCCGCTTGTGTCGGTATCAGGCCTACTACTCTTTAGATTACGCCCTGACTACGGAAAATGAAAGGGCTTTGCTCAACGACGAAGTGCCCGAAGATCTGCAGGAGCAAAAGGAGCGCCGCCGAAAGCTGCAAAAAGCGTTCCGAACACTTACCCCTTCCCAGCAGCGGCGCATCTATAAAAGGTACTTTCTTTGTATGAGCTATGTGGAAATCTCCCAGTCCGAAGGATGCACGATTTCCGTTGTTTGGAACAGCATACACAGCGGATTAAGGAAAATGAAAACAATTTGTAAACAATGAATTTGACACGATAAAAAATCGCCGAAAAATGTCGCGTATAGTGAAGGGAACTTTTTTCGGCAGTATGGCAGCGCCGATTATCCTGATCGCGGTCCCGCAAAAAACTGCCATGCCGGTTTTCCCTTTCTGAACCTTGAAAATTGAATATTAACTTGCCAAATACGTTCTCTTTGCGGCGAGCGTGTAGAGCGGTACGCCATGACCTGTTTTTCAGCGAGCGGAATTCACCGACTTAGAACACCGGGCAGCTCCCGGTTCCGCTGTGACCCGCAAAGAGCATAATGATACTCCCGTCCAGTCACAGTTCGAGCGTGATAAAACCGTCGCAAACGATGAGGGCGGCTCTGACAGACCGTCAGTTGGGGTGAAACTCCCGTGGTGTCGGTTCGCTGCCGACCGTTTGGCAGGTTACATACCGAAATTACCCCTAAATACGCAAAGGAGGTATCGCAAAATGAAACACACATATTTACGTGGCGATATATACTACGCCGATCTGGGTCATGGTGTCGGCTCTGAACAAGAGGGCTGCCGTCCTGTCGTAATCATCCAGAATAATGTTGGAAACAAATACAGTCCTACGGTTATCGTTGCCTCGATTACAAGTAAAGCCGGAGAGAAAGCCAAACTTCCTACTCATTACTACATCGATACTGGGGGCGACTTGAAATTGCCTTCTATCGTCCTGTTGGAACAACTACGTACAATTGATAAGCGTCGCTTGGGTAACTTCATCGGGCATCTGTCTGAAAAGCAGACTTGCGGCATTGATCACGCATTGGCAGTTAGCATCGGATTAATCAAAAATGTTCCCCAAAAACTGACTCTCTGTCTCTGCAGCACCTGCGCCAATAACTTTTATAATCCGGGTATTTACTATTTGCGCAGGGTCGATCCATATCAAACAACAAAAGGTACCTGCACTTACTGCAACAGCAGGAAAGGGCTGGACTATGAGGTTGTTCGTAAATAGTGAATTTTTTATTGGAAAAATCAGAATTTGCACAAGTGACATCCCGCCTTTCGGGTGATATAATCTGCTTGTCTTACAGGACCAGCAGGTACAATCAAGTCATTTGTATGAAAGGAGTTAATTTAAATTGGAACAGATTGTGCCGAAGTATTCTGTCGGAAAGCGAACATACTCTGTCGATGAAATACGCACCATATTGAATATTGGTCGCAGAAAAGCATATGAATTGTGTAATTCGGGAGAGTTCAAAATCGTCCGTATCGGCAGAACCATAAGAATTTCAAAACTCTCTTTCGATGAGTGGCTTGACAATATCACTGATAACGGAGGTATTTGATATGGCTTCAATCGTAAAAAGAGGCAAAACATATTCTGTCGTTTACTATGAAGGTGAAGGTTCAAATCGACACCAAATCTGGGAATCTGGTCTAAGTTACTCATCAGCTAAATCTCGTAAAGCAACGATTGAATATGAGAAAGAACAGAACACCCATGTGGATCACAATGATATTACCGTAAGCGAGTTCTTGTATGAGTTCATCGAGAAATACGGTGAGAAAAAGTGGGTAGCATCAACCTATGACGGAAATGTCGGCTTGCTCGAAAACTATGTCCATCCCTATTGGGGCGACAAAAAACTTCGCAGCATCCGCACCAAGACCGTCGATGACTTTTATCATTTTCTGCTGAACGAAGCAGAGCCGGCAACCAATATGGGCAAACCAAAGCGGGAGCATATCAGCCCCTCAACCATCCATGACATTCACAAGGTTCTGCGATGTGCTTTCAATCAGGCGAAAAAGTGGGAGTACATTGCAAAAAATCCGTTTTTGGATGCGACACTGCCAGAGCACAAGGAAGCTAAACGGGATGCATTGACTCCCGAACAACTGCAAAGAGTATTGGACTTTACCGACCGCACCGACATCTACGACTTATATGTGATGCACTGTGCGATACAACTGGCGTTTGCTTGTTGTATGCGCGGCGGCGAGGTCGGTGGAACGCAGTGGGAGCGCTTTAGCCGGAGTGATCAGGTGCTATACATCGACCGTGTGATTGACCGTGTTGATAAGAAATTGATTGAAAAACTGCCCAAAATGGACATCCTTTTTCGCTTTCCAAACCTCTATCCGGGCACACGGACGGTAATTGTCTTAAAGCAGCCGAAAACGGAGGGCAGTATTCGTACCGTCTACATTCCTGAAACCGTTGCAAAGAAGCTCGAAAAGCTCAGAGAAATGCAAATGAAGCTGAAACTGGAGCTTGGCGACGACGGTTATATGGATTATGGCCTGATTATCTGCCAAGCCAACGGCCGCCCGATTATGACCGAGCATCTGAACAAACGGTTCAAGGAAGTTCTTGTCGGGCTGAACGATCCGACGATTGATGTTGATCACGTAGTGTTTCATAGTTTACGGCATACAAGCACAGGTGTAAAACTCCGGCTCTCCAAGGGCGACTTGAAGGCAGTACAAGGTGACGGCGGATGGAATTCTCCCGATATGGTGACTAAGCGCTATGCGCACATCCTCGATGAGGACCGCCGTCGCCTTGCTGATGAAATGGAGCAGTCCTTTTACAAAAGCAAGACCGAAGAAACACCTGACACTGCTGCGCCTGCACTTGATGCGGAAGCACTTGCGAGCCTGCTTGCCAGCAATCCCGAACTACTCAAAAAGGCTTTGGAGTCTGTCCAGCTTGCTAATAACACCTGATTTTATTAGCAGAGAGCAAATTAGCAAAACGCACCATATTAGCAAACGGGCTGAAAACCGAATGAAAATACCGTCGATAATGCAGTGCGTATTAGCAAAATGCTAACTGTGAAAATACAGAAAAAGTGATTGATCTTGACCACAAAAAGCCAAACCTGTGATTAGCAATTAGCAAACCGTCAACCACAGCAAAAAAATAAAAAAGCCGAAAACCTTTGAAAATAAAGGCTTTCAGCGTTATTTATGGCGCGCCAGAAGGAATTCGAATCCCCGACCTTCCGCTTAGGAGGCGGATGCTCTATCCAACTGAGCTACTGGCGCATATTTAATTTATGAGGCTACTACCCATCCATTGGGGAACACTTTTAGGTTCTCTTAGGAGCGTGACCTCTATCCAACCGAGTTGCTGAGACGTGTTAAATTGGGGTCATAAAGTGTACTGTGTTATTGTACCGCACGGCGGCGCATTTGTCAATCATATTGGATTTTCGCGCACTGAAATATACACAGAAAAAGCTTTGAAACCCCGTGCAAATTTTCCGCAAAAGGCAAGGCTCTGGGTGGCTTTTACCTTGACGCTTTTCGCTTTTTCGTCTATACTGATATATGTATGAAAACTTATGGAAACCAAACACCGCGGGCATCGGGAAATGTGCCTGCACGGAAAAAACAAAGGATTAAGGAGCCCGATACATGGTTTTTGCCGATTTGTTCTTTATCTATGCCTTTTTGCCGCTGTGCCTCATCTGTTACGGCCTCGCCAAAAAGCTCAGCACCAAAAATATCGTGCTGATTGTCTTTTCACTCATCTTTTACGCTTGGGGCGAGCCGCTTTGGATTTTGCTTTTGCTGTTCAGTTCATTCTTTAACTGGTTCATCGGCATATTGATCGGTAAATTTCGGGATACCCCGCGCGCAAAGTTAGCCGTTGGCGGCGGTATTTTTGTAGATATTCTGCTTTTGCTCATCTTTAAGTACAGCGCGTTCATTGTGGAAAACCTGAACGCCGTTTCGGGCGCGGCCATTCCCGTGCCGCAGATCACGTTGCCCATCGGTATCAGCTTCTACACGTTCCAGGCTATCTCCTACATTTTGGACTGCTACTGGGAAACGGTGGACGTGCAGCCGAAATACCACAAATTCCTTTTGTACCTGTCCCTCTTTCCGCAGCTCATCGCCGGCCCGATCGTGCGGTACAGCGTTGTGGAGCAGGAGATCGACAACCGCTCCGTCAACGCGACCGACCTATGCGAAGGTGCGCTGCGCGTGATCCTCGGACTTGCGAAAAAGGTCATCATCGCGAACAATTTGTGGTCCATCGTCAACACGTTCTTCGGCAAGGACATCACGGGACTTTCCGTGCTCGGCACATGGTACACCATCATCGTGTATTCGCTGTATGTTTACTTTGACTTCAGCGGTTATTCCGATATTGCCATCGGCCTCGGTCGCATGTTTGGCTTCCACTTTGACGAAAACTTCCGTCATCCGTTTGCCTGCACCACCATTGCGGAGTTCTGGCAGCGCTGGCACATCTCCCTCGGCTCCTTCTTCCGCGACTACCTTTTGTACGTGCCGTTCTTCGGCAAGCCGCGCAAGTATTTCGGCCTGTTCCTTGTTTGGTTCTGCACCGGTCTTTGGCACGGTGCCGCATGGAACTTCATTTTATGGGGCCTTTACTACGGCTGCTTCATGCTGTTCGAGCAGAAAATGGGCAAAAAGCGCATGAAAAAGTGGCCGATCGTGTGGAAGCACGTGTATACGAAGCTTGTCATCATCCTCGGCTTCGGCATCTTCTATTTTGAAGATCTCGGCCAGCTTGGTCAGTTTTTCCTCAATATCACGGGCATCAGCATGATTGCGAACAGCGCGCCGTTTACGGACCCCATGACATTCTCCTCCCTGCGCAACAACATCTTTCTCATTTTGTTCGCGATTCTCGTCAGCCTGCCGGTATTGCCGAAGATCAAGAGTTATTTTCTCGAGAGCAAAAACGATACCGTTTATACCATCGGCCGCGTCGGCTCCGTTGCGGTCTGTATGGTGTTGCTCGCCGTCGTGAGTGTTCTGCTCGTTGATACCACAAACAACGTGTTCCTGTATTTCAGATTCTAAGGGGAGGTGCTCATTGACATGAACGATTTTAAAGACCTTGACCTTGATTATTTTGCTCCCCGCAAGCCCGCCGAACCGGAAGCGAAGCCGGAGAAAACCGAAGCCGTAGATGCGCCGACTGCGGATGAAAGCGCCGAACCCGCAGAGCGCCGCCGCAAGCCGAAGTCGAGCCGCCGCGAGCTTTTGAACATGCGGCTTTCCGTTTTATCCGTCGGCGTTATGGTCATTCTTTTCGCCCTGATGACGCTGTATCTGCTCCTTTTCCCGCGCTCCACCGTCTCACAGATTGAAAACCGAAACCTTGCGGAATTCCCGAAATTCTCTTTTGCATCGTATTTTTCCGGCTCGTTTACGGCGGACGTCGCCACATGGTTTGACGATACCGTGCCGAACCACGACGGCTTTAAGAATATGAGCAACTCCATTAAGAATCTGTTTGGTATGAAGATGTTCGCTTCAACGGTCAGCACCGCAAAGCCCGAGACGGACAGCACAGATAACACCGATACTTCTGCCGCAAACGGTGACACCCAGACAACCACACCCGCAAACGGCACCGTGCCAAACAACACGAACCTGCTGCAATACGCCGCAGGGCGTGTGTTCCCGGCCGTGAGCGCTGCGGATGAAAAAATGGGCCGCGATTTCAGCACCGAGGATAACAGCACACTGGAATGGGTGAACAACCTGCTTGTCGTAAACTGGGATAATCACTGGCGCTGCATGGAGGCCTTCGGCGGCGGTGGCGGCACCGCTTACGCCAATGCGCTCAACGACCTGCAAAGCAAGGTCGGCAGCGGTGTGACCATTTGGTCTATGCCCGCGCCCACCGCTTCCGCCATCTACACCCCGAAAAACGGCATTGATTATGTTGGCGACCAGAAGGAATGCTTTGACGGCGTTGCCGAAAAGCTGAATGCCGGCATTCAGTCCGTAAACGTTGTAGACGTAATGAAAAAGCATGCGGAGGAAGATATTTACCTGCGCACCGACCACCACTGGCAGGCACGAGGCGCCTACTATGCCGCCCGCACGTTTGCCGAGGCCGCAGGCGTGCCGTTCGCAGACCTTTCCACCTACACGGAAGAATCCATTCCGGGCTATGTAGGCACTATGTACGGTTTCTCGCAGGATACGCGTATTTTGAACGACCCGGACGATTTCCACTACTTCGTGCCGGCCTCAAACTACGTGGCTTCCTACTACGATACTTCTTTTAACTACCAGTACGAAGACGACCTCTTTGCCGATGTGGACACCGCAAACGCGTACCTCAAGTTCCTCGGCGGCGACTCCTGCATCGTAAAAGTCGATACGCAGATGAAGAACGGCCGCAAGCTGCTCGTCATTAAGGACAGCTTCGGTAACGCGGAGATTCCGTTCTACACGAATTCCTTTGAGCAGATCTACGTTGCCGACGTGCGCTATTTGGAGTGCAACCTCGTCAGCTTCATCAAGGATATGGGCATTACGGATGTGCTCTTTACAATGTCCGCATACTCCGTTGTGGGCGATAACGCCGACAACATTCAGAACCTCATCGCGCAGAACGCCGGTGAGACCATCACCGATTCGCACATTGTCCCGTCTGTTACGCCAAAAACGGTCATGCCGACCGCGACAAGTGCACCAACGACGACTTCCGGCACGGATACGGCCGCTAACACCACCTCGACCGGTACAGATGATACCTCTTCCGCAAAAGAATAACAAAGGAGAGCCTATGAAAGAACTGGAATATCCCTTTGACGCCGCTTACATCATCAAAAAGCGCAAATCTTTAAAGAAAGCACTGCTCGCAGACGGCACCTCGCGCATCAGAAAGAAGATTGCCGTGTTCGGCGGCTCCACCACAAGCGACATTGTAAAAACGCTGGAGCTTTTCCTCTTAGACGCCGGTATTGAGCCGGAATTTTACGAATCCGAATACGCGCAGTATTTTCAGGACGCCATGTTCCCGGATGAAACGCTTTTAAGCTTCAAGCCGGACATTGTGTTCATCCACACCACGAATCGCAACGTGACGGACTGGCCCGAGATGACCGACACCACGGAGCAGATAGACGAAAAGCTGCACACGGAAATAAACCGTTTCACGGCGATGTGGAAAAGCATTGCGGAAAAGTTTCACTGCCCCATCATTCAAAATAACTTTGAAATGCCGCTTTACCGCCTGCTCGGCAGCCGCGACGCGTGGGACATCCACGGCCGCACGAATTTCCTCACGCGCTTAAACGAAGCTTTTTACGCCTACGCACGCGAAAATGAGAGCTTTTATATTCACGACCTCAACTTTGTTTCTGCCGATTACGGCCTGAAAGAATGGTCGAACCCGCTGTTCTGGAACATGTACAAATACGCCATGTGCTTTGAGGCAATCCCGTCCTTCGCGTTCAGTGTTTCGCACATTATCAAGTCGATTTTCGGCAAGAATAAAAAGGCGCTTGCCCTTGACCTCGATAACACCCTGTGGGGCGGCGTTGTGGGCGACGACGGCGTAGACGGCATCGAGATCGGCCAGGAGACCGGCGTTTCGCAATCCTACTACGAGTTTCAGACATACGTAAAGCAGCTTAAAAGTCTCGGCATTGTGTTGACGGTCTGCTCTAAAAATGACCATGAAAACGCCATTGCGGGGTTAAACCACCCCGAAGGTGCACTGCGCCCGGACGATTTCGTCATCATTAAGGCAAACTGGGAAAACAAAGACCGCAACATTGCCGAGACCGCCGCAGAGCTGAACATTCTGCCGGATTCCATCGTTTTTGCGGACGATAACCCCGCCGAGCGCGAGATCGTGCGCACGCAGATCAAGGGCGCGGCCGTGCCGGACATGGACGGCGTGGAAAACTACATCACGACGATTGATCGCAGCGGCTTCTTTGAAGTGACAACCTTCAGCGAAGATGACTTGAAGCGCAACGAAATGTACAAGAAAAACGCCCTGCGCGCCGCGGAAATGGCGTCGTTCGGCGATTATAACGACTATTTAAAGAGCCTTGAGATGCACGCCGTCATCGATGATTTCATCCCGGTGTACCTTGCGCGCATCACACAGCTTACAAACAAGAGCAACCAGTTCAACGTGACCACCCGCCGCTATACGCCCGCCGAAATGGAAAGCGTATTTGAGGACGACGGCTATATCCGTCTGTACGGCAAGCTCATCGATAAATTCGGCGACAACGGCGTCGTTTCCGTCGTCATCGGCAGAAAAAACGGCACGGCACTCGACATTGACCTATGGCTGATGAGCTGCCGCGTGTTAAAGCGCGATATGGAATTTGCCATGTTGGACCGCCTTGTGGAGCGCTGCCGCGAAGTGGGCGTAGAGACGATTAACGGCTACTACTACCCCACCGCAAAAAACAAGATGGTCAGTGACCTTTTCGGTCGCTTCGGCTTCACGAAGACTGAGGAGCACGAGGACGGCAGCACCGTGTGGCAGTTGCGCGTCGCGGACTACAAGCCGCAGAACCACGTGATCGAAGTGTTCGGCAACGACCACGCAGAAGCGTGATCCTCGCTAAATTAAGTATTAAATCAAATCACAGAAAGGAATTTTACCATGGACACAAGAGAAATTTTTGAAAGACTGGACCGCGTATTTCAGGATGTTTTTGACGATGACACCATTCACGTCACGCCGAAAACGACCGCAGACGACATTGAGGATTGGGACAGCCTGGAGCACATCACGCTGATCTCCGCTGTAGAGCGCGAGTTCCGCATGAAGTTCAAGATGGGCGAAATCTCCTCCATGAAGAACGTCGGCGAAATGGCTTCCATCATCGCAGCACGCGCAAAAGGCTGATCTTACCGCAAAAGAAAATGCCGCAGACAACCGGGTTTTCCCGTGCCTGCGACATTTTTATATTTACGGTTATTTATAACGGTTCATGAAGTCGAGGTAATCGTCCTCCAGCGTGCGCTTCGGTTCTTCCTTACGCGGAGCGGTGTACGGGTCAGCCGTTTCCTGCTCGGCGGCACGGCGGCGCTGTTCCGCACGTCTGCGGCGCGCTTCGCGGCGCTTTTTGCGCACGCGCTGCCCGTGGATGTACACGATAAACAGCAACACCGCAAAGACAATGACAAGCACCAAAACAAATTTCAAAACGCCGAAAATCACCGAGCCGCCCTTAGAGCCGCTTGCTTCGGAGGATGCACTGCTTTCGGCCGCAGAAGATTCCGTACCGCCGGCGGTGGACTCTGCGTTGCTTGCAGTGCCCACAGTCGCCGAGTCTGTGGGGTTGCCGGATTTATACGTTTCCGCTGCCGCTGCCACGGCGTTAAAGAGCTTTAAAACACCGGCATCATATGCGCCGGTCTGAAAATCCGCTTCCAGATTATCGTGCAGCAAAGCGCTCAGCTCCGTGCCGGAAAACGCGCCGTGCAGGCCGTCACCGGCCACCGCCATATAGTCGCCGTCCGAAACGGAAAGGCCTATGATAAGCCCGTTTTTGCTGTCGCCGCCAAGCTTCCACGTGTCCATGACCTTTTTAAGGTAGGCCACGCGGCCATCATAATCGGATTTTTCACCGGGCAAAGTGTTCATGGTGAACACCGCAATCTGCACACCATACGTCGCATTGAGGTCAGCGTTTTTATCGTTGATTACCGTTTTCGTACTGGCGGAAATCACACTCGCTTCGTCATAGACATAAAGATCCGCGGGCTGCTCCGGCACTTCGGCGTCCGCTGCCGCCGCGCTTACGGTGCTGCCCGTGTCGCCTCCGTCTTCGGAAGACGAGGTGCTCGTGTCGCCGTTTCCGGCTTCATCCGCAAACGCATACAGGTTGCCGGTGGAAAACACCATCAAAACCACAAGGCATATCGCCGCAAAGCGTCCCATACCCGCTTTATATAGATTTTTCATCCAATCCCTGCCTTTCGGCAGCCCGGCTGTGCCCGGCCGCGTAAAATAATACCGCACAAAACCTGTTTCGTAGTTTTATGCGGTATCGGTTCTGTTGTACCTATTTTAAGAGAATTTTTCGCTGCTGTCAAGTAAAGCCGAGACTTTGCATCTTACGATCCTCTTAAGGTTATTTCAGCTCTACAATCGTCACGCCGCTTTCGCCCTCACCATATACGCCGAGGCGAAAGGATTTCACGGCCTTGTGGCGGCGCAAATGCTGCTGAATGCCGTTTCTCAGTATACCTGTACCTTTGCCGTGGATAATCGTCAGCATGTTGAGATTGTGCATCAAAGCGTGGTCGATAAACGCATCCACTTCCATGAGCGCTTCTTCCAAATTCATGCCGCGCACATCCACTTCATTGCGCGCCGGAGCGGAATCCATCTTCTTCGTCACGGTGCGGTAACCGCCTGCGGCTTTCTTCTTTTCCTTCGGCTTCTGGTCGGTCAGGCGCAGGTTTTTCAGCGGCACGCGCGTTTTGATGATGCCTGCCTGCACCAAAATCTGGTCGCCGTTTTTCGGCACATCCAAAACGGTCGCAATCTTATCGATGTCGTAAATCAGTACCGTATCGCCGACCTGTAAGGGGCGCGGCAACACATAATCTTCGTCTATGCGGCGCTCGTGCACCGGGTCACTGGCCTTTTCCATATCGCGGATGCCTGCCTTCAGGCGCGCTTTCTGCTCTGCGGTCAATAATTTCTGCTTATTGCGGCGCAGGTCTTCGAGCTCGTCTAACAGGCTCTGGGCTTCGCGGCGCGTTTTCTGCACAAGCTCCGCCGCTTCCATTTTGGCGCGCTCAATTTCGTGCTTCGCGTCCTTTTCGGCGCGGTCGCGCAGCGCTTCAGCCTCTTTTTCCATGTTCTGCGCTTTCAAACGCAGCTGCTCGGCACTTTCACGCTCATCTTCCATTTTGCGGCGGCTCTCCTCCAAGCGGGAGACGACCTCCTCAAACATAGTGCTTTCATCGGAAACGAGTTCCTTTGCGTGCTCTACGATGTTCGCCGGCATACCGAGACGTGCGGAAATGGCAAATGCGTTGGAACGACCCGGTACGCCGATGAGCAGGCGATATGTCGGGCGCAGCGTCGCCACGTCAAATTCGCAGCAGGCGTTTTCAACGCCAACGGTCTGAATGGCATATGCCTTCAGCTCTGCGTAATGCGTTGTCGCCATCACGCGCGTGCCTTTGGTGCGCATGGCTTCGATAATGGAAATAGCAAGCGCGGCGCCCTCGACCGGGTCGGTGCCCGCACCGAGCTCATCGATTAGGATAAGACTCTTGTCGTCCGCAATGTTGAGAATGCGGATGATATTCGTCATGTGCGCCGAGAACGTGGAGAGAGACTGCTCAATGCTCTGCTCATCGCCGATGTCCGCCAAAACGTGGTCGAAAATCGAAACTTCGCTGCCATCCGCCGCGGGGATCATCAGGCCGCACATGGTCATCAGCGTCAAAAGGCCCGCCGTTTTCAGCGAGACGGTCTTGCCGCCGGTGTTCGGGCCGGTGACGATGAGCGCATCAAAATCACTGCCGAGGTACAGATCGGTCGGCACGACCTTATTTTTGTCGATGAGCGGGTGGCGCGCCGATTTGATGGCGATGCGCCCCTCCTGATTGAGCTTCGGCACGGTCGCCTTCATTTTGTAGGCGAGCTGCCCTTTTGCGAAAATGAGATTCAGCTCCACCGCCGCGCGGTAGCTCTGGATGATGCCGTCCGCAAACTCGCCGATCTCACGGGAAAGCTCCGTCAAGATGCGGTCGATCTCGTCTTTTTCGTCCGAGCGCAACACGCGGATTTCGTTGTTCGCCTCCACAACGCCGATCGGCTCAATAAATACGGTGGCACCGCTGCCGGAGGAATCGTGAATGAGGCCCTTGACTTCATTGCGGAACTCCGCCTTAACCGGCACAACGTAGCGGCCGCCGCGTTGGGTGACAATGGCCTCCTGCAAATACTTTTGGTAGGTCTGCGAGCGGATCATTTTATCAAGCTGCTCGCGCACGCGCAGCGATGCCGCGCGGATCTTGCGGCGGATAGCCGCCAAGGCGACGCTTGCGGTATCGGCAACTTCTTCCTCGCTGACGACGGTCATCGAGATGCGGTCTTCGATAAACTTATTCGGCTGCAAGGTCTCGAAGCGGTAATCGAGCGCCGTTTTGACGCTTTCGCTTTTTTTACGCCAATCCGAAACACTGCGGATGGCACGCAGTGTCGCGGCAACAGACAATAATTCCGCCAGATTCAGCACGCCGCCCGCTTCTGCGCGACGCAGCGCATTCGTGACATTCGTCATGCCGTAAAACGACGGTGCGCCGTACTTTGCCATTAAAACAAACGCGTCGTCCGTTTCCTGCAAAAGGCGCTCCACGTGGCGGATGTCGGTATCCGGCTCAATTTTCTGCGCCAGCTCCGCCGCATCCGGGCAAGTGGTTTCATTTGCAAGCTGAAGCAGAATTTTATCCAGCTCCAGCGCTTTATGATCTTTCAGCATTTTGTTCCTGCTTTCTTTTCGTACCCGGTTTTGCCGGGTCAATCTCCTCTGTTAATCCAAAAACGTTTTATAAAACTCCAAGGTCTTCGGTACGGTATGTAATGTATGGACAACGTAGCTTTCCGTTGCGGCGTTCAGAATTTTCAGCGCATCCTCCGGCAGCGAGAAGTTATAGAGCTTCTCAAAATCCACATACGCAATGTGTCGCATGGCAGTCAGCACGCCCGGCGGCAGCGCGACATACGGTTCATTCGCGCCGTGAAAGCACTTGTCGCACAGAATAATGCCCCTTTGCGGCAGAAAGAACATCGTTTCCGCCTCATACGCGGCGCAGTTTTCGCATGCGACTAAATTTGGCATATAGCCCGCCGACGAGAGCATACGCAGCTCTGTCACGGACTGCAACAGCCGTATCGGCCGCGTGCCCTTTGATAAAAAATGCAGGGAATTTAAGATGAGCCGCAGGTATTCCTCGGAATCCGTATCCTCCGGCACCATTAAGTACGCCAGCTCGCAGAAATACTGCGCCAGCGAAAGCGCGGCGATGTCCCGCCGAAGCCCGAAAAAGACCTCGATCGGCTCGGCATCGTCAATCATGTATTTTTCCCGCCCCTTAAAAATAGAAAGGCGGGAATAGCACAAAAGCTGCGTTGCGGCGCTTTTGCTGTCCTTTAAGTTTTTGGCGCGGCGGGCAAACGCACGCACCACGCCCGCGTCACGCGTCAGCACCGTGACAAGGCGGTCGCTCTCGCCCACCGTCTGCTCCCGAATGATGAGTCCCTGGGTCTTTACCTGCATCAAAGTCTCCTGCCGTAAAATCCACGTCGGCAAGCTCCCGGCGTGTAAGCTGCACGTAGCGGATGTAATCCTCCGCCTTGCCGCTTTTATAAAAGCTGTTCCACGCGGCATACGCCGCATTCTGCATCGGGGAATTTCGCATACAAACGCCTCCTAAACCGTATGGCTGTTTTTAGCTTCTGCGGTTTTTGCGGGTTTTATCCGTGGAAACGTCTGTCAATTTCTCAAAATGTGACCGTTTTCCCGAAAATCACGGTTTATTGGTACTGGTCAAAATCGTGCTCGTTAAAGCCGAGCTTTGTGAGGATCTGCGGGCGCTGGCGCCAGTCCTCCTTCACCTTTACCCAAAGGCGCAGGTTGATTTTGCAGCCGAAAAAGCGCTCCATGTCTTCTCTTGCCTTCGAGCCGATTTTTTTCAGCATTGCGCCGCCCTTGCCGATGATGATGCCCTTGTGCGTGGCGCGTTCGCAATAGATTGTCGCATCGATCTCCGTCAGGTTGCCGAGGTCGCGCATGCTTTCCGTCACGACTGCGACGCCGTGCGGGATTTCTTTATCCGTAAAACGCAGAATTTTCTCGCGCACGATTTCGGACGCAATGACGCGCTCCGGTTGGTCTGTGAGCGTATCTTCCGAGAAGAAGTGTCCCCCCGGCTCCGCCAGTGCGATGAGCTCCTCACGCAGCGCGTCCATGCCGTTGCCGTCCTGCGCGGAGACCGGCACCACAGCTTCAAAGTCGTAGAGCGCGGAGAGCTTCGCAATCTGCTCCATCAAAACGCTTTTGTCCTGCAAAAGGTCGATCTTATTGATAGCGAGCAGCGCCGGCACACCTAAATCTTTAAAGCGGTGCACAAGCTCTTCATCTGCTTTGGAGATTTTCGTGTTTGCCTCCACAACAAGCAGGCAGGCGTCCACATCTGCGACGGACGAGGTAACGCTTTTCACCATATAATCGCCGAGGGAGTTCTTCGGCTTGATGAGGCCCGGCGTATCGATGAACACCAGCTGCGTTTCGCCCTCTGTCCACACGCCCATAATGCGCGTGCGGGTGGTCTGTGGCTTATTGGAAACGATGGCAAGCTTCGTACCGAGCAGGCGGTTCAAAATGGAGGATTTGCCCACGTTCGGTCTGCCCACAATGGCGATAAACGCCGATTTTTCGTTCATGTAGTTTTCTGTATCCATAGTTTTCCCGGGGCACGCAGCCGCGGTTTCCTTTCTGATAATTTATATCACTTTTTATGAAGCTTTTCCCGCACGCCGCATGGCACTTTGAAAATGAAGAAAAAGGCCAAAATGAGCGACAGAATGAAAAGCACAAGGTAAAGCGGATTTGTGACGATTGTTATCAAAAGCGCTAAGATCGCTTCTGGACGCCACAAAACGGCTATACCGACAAAAGCGGCAAAAACGGCGCACACAAGCACCGCTCCCGCCGCGATATCTTTTGTTTTGCCGATGAGCGGATTATAGCTTTTCTGCGCGTAATCACACAGCATCTCCATGGCGGTGTTGAACGCTTCCGCCGCGATAACCATTGCGATGGTCAAAAGCAGAACGCCGTATTCGCTGCGCGTTACGCCCAGAAAGGGCGAAAAAAACAAAACGTATACCGCCGCTGTAAGGTGTATACGCATGTTTCGCTCCGTTTTCACGGTATGGAAAAATCCGCGCGCGGCATCACGAAAGCTGTCCGCCTGCGTACGGGTCTTACCGTTTGTTTTCCAATCCGGCACCATGTTAAACGGTGTAGCTGGAAGTGCCCGGCAAGCCGAGCTGCGACATAACGTATTCTTCTTTTTCACGCATGCGCACACGCTCCATGCCGCCGTTTTCGTGGTCATAGCCGAGCAGGTGCAGCATAGAATGCGCCGTCAGGTAGCCGATCTCGCGCTCTAAGCTGTGGCCGTAGCGCTTTGCCTGTGCCATTGCCATTTCCACGGAGAGCACAATGTCGCCGAGAATCTTCGCGCCGGTATCGTGGTTGATGTCATACACGCCGTTCTCACCCATGGGAAAAGAGAGCACGTCTGTTGCGGCATCTTTGTTGCGGTACTGCGCGTTTAGCTCGCGAATCTGCTCGTTATCCACGAATGTCACGCTGATTTCAGCGGAATCCTCAAACTTCTCCATCCGCAGAACCGCGTGGCAACAGCGACGGATGAGCATGCGCACGCCGGTCGGCACTTTGACCGCTTTCTGGTTGTTTGTGATGATGACTCTGATTTTTTCCATATGCTAAAATCCTTTCGATAGGGGTTATTTTGCTGCGGACGCTTTTTCATACGCCCGAATGATATCCTGCACCAAGCGATGGCGCACAACGTCTTTTTCGGTAAAGCGAAAAACGGAAATGTCATCCACATTGCGCAGTACACGCATCGCGTCCTTCAGGCCCGAGCGTCTGCCGTCCGGCAGATCAATCTGCGTGATGTCGCCTGTGATGACCATTTTGGAGTTGAAGCCGAGACGCGTCAGGAACATTTTCATCTGCTCGCAGGTGGTGTTCTGCGCCTCATCCAGAATGATAAAGCTGTCGTCGAGCGTTCTGCCGCGCATGTACGCAAGCGGCGCCACCTCAATGCTGCCGCGCTCCACAAGGCGGGCGTACGATTCCGCGCCGAGCATGTCGAACAGCGCATCGTAAAGCGGGCGCAGGTAGGGGTCTACCTTCTGTTGCAAATCACCGGGCAGAAAACCCAGCTTCTCGCCGGCTTCCACGGCAGGGCGCGTCAAGATGATGCGGTTCACCTGCTGCGCACGGAACGCCGTCACAGCCATGGCGACCGCAAGGTACGTTTTACCGGTGCCCGCAGGGCCGACGCCGATGGTGATGGTGTTATTGCGAATATTGTCGCAATAATTCTTCTGTCCCACCGTTTTGGGCTTTACGGGCTTGCCTTTCGCCGTGATGCAGATGCAGCCGTCCGTAAGCGGCGCCATCTGCGCTTCGCTGTCCTCCATGACCATGTCGATGCAGTAGCCGACGTTCTGGTCGTTTAGGACTTCGCCCTTTTCGACGAGCCGCAAAAGGCTTTCTGCCGCACGCACCGCACGCGAAACACCGGGTTCTTCTCCGATGACGTGGATCTGCGAATCGCGGCAGGAAAACGTTACACCGAATGCCTTTTCCAGTCGCTTTGCGTTCACGTCAAAGCTGCCGAAAAGCTCTGCCGCGTATTCTGCTTTGTCTACATGAATGCTTCTTTCCAAATCGTTCTCCTTTTGCCGCACGGCTTTGAAAAACCGTGCAGTCTAAAAAACTGAATTTCCTGTTTTATTATAGCATAAGTGTTCCCAATGTGGTTATGAAATTTTCAACGAAATTTAGCCATTTCCCTGTACATTTCCGACAAATACCCCTATATTCTCCGAATTTTCAGGCTCTTCAGGCAAGGTGAGCGGTGCCTCCTGCGCAATGTTTTCAAGACATACGCACCGGGACGTGACGTAAACCGCGCCGTTTTTTGTCTGATATGTGATGTTTTCCGTAAGCACACGCCCGTCTTCTCCAAGCGCAAGCTTTTGCAGCTGATGCAGATTTTCAAGCGCGCGGCGCTGCGCTTCTTCCTCCGTGAACGTAACGGGCACGGTCTCCTCCTCATATACGCGCACCGTTTCCACCCACAGCGGCAACGTGTGCCCCTGCAAAACGAACGGCGTGCGGGTGTATGCCGTCTGGCCTTTCGGCGCGCCGGAAAGCGAGAACGGCACGCGCACGCCCAAAATATACAGCGCGCGCTGTGTACCGAGGTCCGTTTCGCGCACTGTTTCGGTACTAAGCGGACAGGATGCCGTGAATGTACGCTGTGTCTCCGCCAGAATCTCCGCACGGGCGCGGGTGTAAAAACAGCGCACGGGGTTGTATTCCGGGTCATACGGGTCTCCCACCTGTGTGATGCCGGAAACGAGCACCTGCCCCGCGGCGCAGGCAGAACCGACTTTCACGAGCACCGTGCCGTTTTGCGCCGTGATAGAATGGATGAGCCCCGCGCGTGACGCGACGATGTCCCCCGTGCCGTCGTGCTTCGCGCCCTCCGCCTTTGTGACGGACGTGCGCAGCTCAAGCTGTACGGTGCAACCCTCCGTGTTGAACGATGCCCACGAAAGCTCCGGCAGCTCCTCCAAAAGCGCGACAGAGGCCAAAGCGGTATCGGTACTTCGCGGCGCGCCGATATACACGCCAACGCGCTTTGCTGCCGCCAAAATTTCGCTTTCGGCATACGGAATATCTTCACCGGAGATCGTCATCTCCCAGTAAAAGCCGGAAAGGAACAGCATCAGCGCCACGCCGAGCGCCGTGCCAAGCAAAAGTCCCGGTCGGCGCAGCATACGGCGGAACCGAAACGGGAAGCCGCTTTTCTCCGCAAGCTTCACCCGCGCGTGCGTGCGTTGTTTGATCTTATGCAGCTTTTTGTAGTCCTTCGCATACAAGGTGAAAAGCACGTCTTTCCCATCCTTTTGAAGTCGAATGGGGCGCAGACCCGTTTTCACCGCAATGTTCATAAACCGTGCCGTATCGCCCGAAACACGCGCCGTTGCCGTGCCGAGCACCCAATGCGTGATTTTCTTCATGCGAACCTCACCGCCTCAATATGTCCCGTGATCACCGCGCCGTCCTCTTCAAGACACAAAAGCCGTAAGTTTTTCCCCTCCACCCACACGGCGCGCCGCCCGCAGCGCAGGCCGATCTTTTCCGTTTCGTATTCGATTACGCCGTCACAACCCTCTAAAATAAGCTTCGCCGTGCCGAGAATCTCCGTGCGGATCGTGCCGTCCTGCATGGCATAGCGCAGCTTATCTGCAAGCTCACCCATACGCCCACCCTCTTTCTTTTTACTCCTCTATACGTATGTGCGGGAAAACACGCATATACTTTTTCAAAAGGAGGGTTCACCGTGTCGAAGCATACAGAACATATCGCTTTTTTCATTCGCCAAAAATTGCAGCTTCCGGCGCTTTATGTCCGCGCCGCCGCGCTTTTACTGCTCGCCTTGCTCCTGCTCAGGCACCGCACCGCTGCCGCCGCAGGCGTTGTCAGCGGCATCCACACATGCCTCGGCATGCTGATTCCCTCGCTGTTCCCGTTTATTTTACTCGCGTGCCTATGCACGAACAGCCGCGCGGCGCAGGTGCTGTTTCGCCCGCTTTCCCCCGTAATGCGTCATGTGTTCCGCCTACCCGCCTGCGCCGCTCCCGCCGTTTTGTTGGGGCTCACCGCAGGCTACCCTACCGGCGCGAAGATCACCGCAAATTTATACGCGGCCGGAAAGCTCACAAGGGAACAGGCGGCGCGGCTGTTATGCTTCTGTACCGCGCCGGGCTATGCGTTTGCGGCAGCCTATACGGGCAGTTTATTATTAAGAAGCGACCGCATCGGGCTGAATTTATTTTTTGCCTGCGCACTTGCGCCGTTACTTCTGGGACTCACCCTGTCGCGCTTTGCCGAAAAACCCGAAAAAAGCCTAAAATCGCCGGAAGCTGCTCCCGGCGGCATCGTCTCCGCTGTGCAGGACGGCATTAAGGCCACCGTTTCCCTTTGCGGGTTCGTCATTGTGTTTTCCATGCTTTTGGCCGTTTTGCACGATGCCGGCATTTTTCAGCTTTTATGCGGGTTTCTCTCCCGCTTTGGGCTCACCGCGCCGCTTTCCAGCGCATTGCTGACGATGGGTCTGGAGATCACCGCCGGAGTCACACAGTGCATATATTGGCACCTGCCGGTTTATTTTTTAGCGTTCGGGCTCGGCTTTTCCGGCGTTTGCATCCACTTGCAGATCTTCTCCTTTTTCCACAAAGCGGGGCTGCCGCTGTCGAAAACGAGATATGTTCTCGCACGCTTTTTAAACGGACTGCTTTCCGCAGCATTTTATTTGCTGCTTTCCTATTTTCTCCCGGCAAACACCTCGGTTGCCGTGGAAACCACGCCCCTCAACACCGCACCCATGGCGGGCAGCGCGGCATCATCCTTGGCGCTCATCGCGCTGTCTGTGTTCTTTCTTCTCACGTGTATTCTCCGCAGCGGAAAAACACCGTCGAAAATTTGTGGTGGAAATTCCGCCGGGAAAATGCTACAATGAGAACAACTCTAAGAGCAACCTGAAAATCGGAGGCGACGAAAGTGTTCGGACGCAAAAAGAAAAAACAAACACCCGCTCTGTTTGGCAGCCGCATTGAGCCGGACTGCGCTTACTGCGCGTTTCATGCGGACGGTGTACAGAAAAAATGTCTTGCGGGGCAGCTCGGCGGAGAGCACTGCGCAAAATTTCAATATGACCCGCTGCGCCGCGAGCCGAAAAGCGAACAAAAGCTCGGGCAATACAGCGCCGAGGAATTCAAACTATGAAAACTTATCTTAAAGCGTTTCGTTTAAAGCGCTTTTGGCTGCTGCTTTTGCTGCCTGCGGCGTTCCTTTTGGACTTCGCCGCACGGCAGAGCGCAGATTTTGCCGAGTGGTATGCCGTGACGATCTACCCCATGTACGCGCAGTTCTTTTCCGCCATTACGGGCGTCTTCCCGTTTTCTGTCGGCGAATTTTGTCTGATCGCGCTTGTCCTTTTCATTTTGGCGTATCTCATTCACGGCGTTTATAAACTCATTCGTCATAAAGAGGGCCGTTTTGCGTACTTTGTACGGTTTTTGTCGGTTCCTGTTCTCATCGCCACGTGCATCGCGTTTTTGTGCGTAACGAACTACGGCACAAACCACCGCCGGTACAGCTTTGCCGCCGTCAGCGGACTTACCGTGCGGGAGTCCTCCGCCGAGGAGCTTTACGATGTGTGCGTGTATTTAATCAACGAAGCGAACACATTGCGCGAAAACCTGCCCGAAGACGAAAACGGTGTATTTCAGCTTTCAAACGATGTTTTTCTCGATGCAGACGAAGCAAAATTATCATTCAACAGCCTTCATGATACGTATTCCACGCTCTACACAAACGGCAAGCCGAAGCCCGTGCTGTTCTCGGAAGTGATGTCGTACCTTGACATCAGCGGCATTTACTGTCCGTTCACGTTTGAAGCGAACGTCAACGTCCACATGAACGACGTATTGATCCCCGTGACGATGTGCCACGAGCTTTCACACCTTTCCGGCTACATGCGCGAGGATGAAGCGAATTTCATCGCATTTTTGGCGTGCCTGCAAAGTGATGACCCGGAATTCCGTTACAGCGGTGTGTATTTGGCGTCCGTCCACGCGATGAATGCTTTGCTCACTGTGGACAGCGACCTGTGGAACCGGGCGGACGCTTTAAAAAGCGACGCACTGCGCCGCGACATTCGGTCAAATAATGCGTACTGGAAGCAGTACGAAACGCCCGTTTCCGAGGTCTCCGACCGCGTGAACGACGCGTATTTAAAAGCCAACGGGCAGGAAAACGGCCTGCGTTCCTACGGCAGAATGGTCGATCTGCTTCTCGCCTACTACCGCGACGAGCTGCAATAGACATAGTTTTTTTGGGAGTTCTCTATGTGTGAAAAAATCATTGCGGCGTGTGGAAACGACTGCGCGGTATGTCCGCGCTACAACGTGCCGCCGTACACCAAAACCGCAGAAGAACTGCACCGCACCGCCGAGCTGTGGTATAAAATCGGCTACCGCGACCACGTGGTGACAAACAAGGAGATTGCCTGTACCGGCTGCAAGGAAGAAAACTGGTGTCGTTATCGCCTTGTAAAATGCGTGAACGAAAAGCATATCGCACATTGCGGCCAGTGTGAAAACTACCCGTGCGACGTCATGAAAGCGTGCTTCACGGTGACAGGCTCGTTCATCTCCACCTGTAAAAAAGTCTGCACACCCGAGGATTTCGAGATATTGCGCAAAGCATTTTTCGAGAAAGAAAAGAACCTGACGCAAAATTAAGACGACAAAAGGCCTTTGCACCGTCCAAAACGGAGATGCAAAGGCCTTTTTATGTACGATTATTTATTCGCGTTCATCTCGCGGACTTCTCTTAAAATGTCCTCAAGGTCATATTTTTCGGGCGCTTTCGGCGCAGCAGGCTTTGCCTGCACTGTTTGTGCAGCCGGCTTCGGGGGATTTGCCGGGCGCTGCTGCACGGGCTTCGGCGCAGGTGCGGCGGGCTTTGCGGCTCTCGGTGCAGCGCTTTGCCGTGGCGCGCGATTCACTGAGGTCTGCACCGCAGCGCGGCGCACGTTCTGTGGCTGCATGGAGACCGGCGTTTCCGGCATGATGGGGCGTTCTGCGGTGTACTCCGCCGCTACCGGCATCGCCGGCAGCTCGCCGGTGTCTTTATCCGGGTCAAAGGACGTGGGCACGCGGGACTCTGTCTCACGGCGCGCCTGCATCTGCTCGCGGCGCATGCGCTCTTCTTCGCGTCTTCTGCGGTTGCGTCGTTCCTCCTGCTCAATCTCATCCAGCACCTCGGCGCGGTCCGCTTCGCCGCTGTCGCGGTTACGGCTTGCACGCTGCCACAAAATGATGCTGACAATTCCGCCGACACCGAGCACGATGCACACCGCACCCGCAATGAACAGCGTGCGGCCGACGCCGTTATCGGCCTTCAGCTCATTAAAGAACGATTCCGCTCCGCTGCTGTCTTCGCCTGCGGTGTCGGTCGTGCCTTCCGTGGTGTCCACCGTTTCGGTGCCGTCTGTGGTATCGGCCGTATCGGCTTCATCCGCAAAGGTAAGCGGCGCACACAGCGCAGCGCCGAGCAAAACCGCCGCTAAAACAGCAAATATACGTTTAGAAAAAGTATTTCTCATAATCCATTTCCTCTTTCGTGATAACTTTTATGTGTCACGATTTCGAATTCATTTTTATTTAGTTTAGCATATTTTGCATGGTGTTTCAACGGCAAAATAAACAAACCCGCCGCTTCTCTGCACGGTTCATGCAGTCGAAACGGCGGGTGCTGTGTCTATTTATACTTCTTTAGAAATCGATCTTCTCTGCAATGTACGCTTCAAGCTCGTCAATCTTCACACGCTCCTGCTCCATGCTGTCACGGTCGCGGACGGTAACGCAGCCGTCATTTTCACTGTCAAAGTCATACGTGATGCAGAACGGCGTGCCGATCTCATCCTGGCGGCGATAGCGCTTGCCGATGGAACCCGTATCGTCAAAGTCAACAGAAAACTTCTTTGCGAGCGCATCGTAAACCTCGCCGGCCTTTTCGCTCAGCTTCTTGGAGAGCGGCAGAATCGCTGCCTTAAACGGTGCCAGTGCCGGGTGCAGACGCAGTACAACGCGCACGTCCGGTTTTTCTTCGGTGCCGAGGTTTTCTTCGTCGTAAGCATCGCACAGGAACGCCAGCGCTACGCGGTCCGCGCCGAGAGACGGCTCGACGACATACGGCACATAGCGGGTGTTCGTCTCCGGGTCGAAATAGGAAAGATCCTTGCCGGAATGCTCCTGATGGCGGGTGAGGTCATAGTCTGTGCGGTCTGCAATGCCCCAAAGCTCGCCCCAGCCGAACGGGAACAGATACTCAATATCCGTCGTCGCCTTGGAGTAGAAGGAGAGCTCCTTCTGGCTGTGGTCGCGCAGGCGGATGTTCGCTTCGTCCAGACCGAGGTTCAAAAGCCAGTTTTTGCAGAAATCCTTCCAGTAGTAGAACCAGTCGAGGTCCGTGCCCGGCTTGCAGAAGAATTCGCACTCCATCTGCTCAAACTCGCGAATGCGGAAAATGAAGTTGCCCGGGGTAATCTCATTTCTGAAGCTCTTGCCCACCTGACAAACGCCGAACGGCACCTTCTTGCGCGTGGTGCGCTGAATGCTCGGGAAGTTGACAAAAATGCCCTGTGCAGTCTCCGGGCGGAGGTACAGTTGGCTCTTTGCGTCTTCCGTAACACCCTGGAACGTCTTAAACATCAGGTTGAACTGGCGGATATCCGTAAAGTTGTGGCCGCCGCACTCCGGGCAGGCAATGTTGTTGTCGGCGATGAACTGCTGCATCTGCTCGTTCGTCCAGCCGTCTGCGGATTCGCCGGTAAAGTCTTCAATGAGCTTATCGGCACGGTGACGGGTCTTGCAGTCCTTGCAGTCCATCAGCGGGTCGGAGAAGCCGCCCACGTGGCCGGTTGCCACCCAGACTTCCGGGTTCATGAGGATTGCGGAATCCAGCGCCACGTTGTAGCGGCTCTCCTGCACGAACTTGCGTTTCCACGCGTTTTTTACGTTGTCCTTGAAAAGGCAGCCCAGCGGGCCGTAGTCCCAAGAGTTGGACAGACCGCCGTAAATTTCGGAGCCGGGGTATACGTAGCCTCTGTTTTTGCAGAGCGCCACGATTTTTTCCATGGTCTTTTCTTCGGGCTTCAGAACTTTCTTCATTTGTTAAACTCCTTTCGCGCCGCTGGCTGCTGCACGGCTTCGTGCAGCTGGATGCTGCGCTTGTGATTTATCCATCATACCACGTTTTTCAAAGATACACAACTACCGCGGCGGGATTTTATACGAAAAAGCGGCACTCCGCAGAGCACCGCCCGAAATTTCCGCTTGTTTAGATTTATTCGCCCTCGTCCGCGATGAGCTTTTTCATCTGCGGCAGACGGAACAGAATAACCGCCGCGATAACTGTGAAGATGAGCTCCGGCAGCATGTAAGTGCCGTTGTAGCAGAAGGAGTAAAGCCACGGATGGCCCACCCAGGAAGCGCCGAACGCCACAAACTCATCAAAGTTTGCAAAGATAATGGCGCCGGAAATGAAGTGGCACACAAAGCGCAGCGCAACGGCCAGCGCCGTGCCGCAGCAAATGCCTACATAACCCTTCTTGCGGAAAATGCCCGCAATGCCGATAACCGTGTATGCCACGATGTAATCGAGCAAAATCGTGCCGATGAGAGCAGAAGGCGTCATGCCCCAGCCGAGGATGCCGTCCATCGTGATGCCGAACGCAAGCTGAACGACGGATTCCACAAAGGAAGCCGCAAAGCCCCACTTAAGGCCGTACATGATGGAAATCATGGCGCAGGGCAGCATGGAAAGCAGCGTGATAGAACCGCCAAACGGCATCTGAAGCACCTTGATCATGCTGAGCACAGCGCCCAGTGCGACCATAACCGCGCAGGCCGCAAGCTTTTTTGTATTGTTGTTCTTCATAGTTCATTCCTCCGGTTTTCTACCGAGATTTAGGGGATAAAGCGGAGAAAACAAAAACCGCGCACCCATTCGGCACGCGGCATAAAAAGCACTTAAAATAAGCGTATTTTCCTACGTCGGCATTATCCGAATCAGGTAACAGGTTTCGGCGTTCACGCCGCTCTCAGCCGACTTTATACGTCAGCACCCTTTTTTCACATTCAGTATAGCACGGAATTTTTCGCTTTTCAACCAAAATTTGTGTTTTCGGGCAGAAAACAAGGCTTTTCTTGATTTTGGAGAAACAAAATGATAGTATAAAAGAAACATAAGCCAACGGCAACGGTGATTAAAAGTTTTGCTTAAGCTTTTTCAAGAAACTTAAAGCGAACGTGTGCGTTCGCTTGGGTTCATTAGGGCAGCGCCCTGTGTCGTCGTCCGCAGACGACGACACACCTTTTGCCTAACAAAAATCAGGATGGGAACCACAACAGTCCGGTGGACTGTTGTGGTGTGGGAGACACAATTAGGGGGTCTCCCAATGAATTTGCAAAGCAAATTCATAAAATAAACCGCTAAAACCGATTTAAACTACGGAAGGACATATAAAAATGGAAAGCACACAGAACAAAACGCGCTGTCCGCACAGCAAAAAGTGCGGCGGCTGCCAACTGCAGAACCTCGATTATAAGGAACAGCTCGCGCACAAGGAGCGCACGTGCATCCGCCTGCTCGGCAAATTCTGCCGCGTAGAGCCCATCATCGGCATGGAGAACCCCTACCACTACCGCAACAAGGTACAGGCCGCATTCGGTACCACGCGTGCCGGACGCATCATCTCCGGCATTTACCAGAGCAGCACGCACAACATCGTCGCCGTGGACAGTTGCATGACGGAAGACGAAATTGCCGATCGCATCATCGTCGATATCCGCCGCCTGCTGCGCGATTTCAAAATGACAACGTATAACGAAGTCACCGGGCGCGGCTTTCTGCGCCATGTGCTCGTCAAGCGCGGCTTCCAGACCGGCGAAGTCATGGTTGTGCTCGTCACCGGTACGCCGATCTTCCCCGCACGCAACAATTTCACCCGTGCGCTGTTAAAGCTTCACCCGGAGATTACCACAATCATTCAAAATGTCAACGACCGCTACACCTCCATGCTGCTCGGGCAGAACGAGAAAACACTCTACGGCCCCGGCTATATCACGGATATTCTCTGCGGGCTGCGCTTCCGCATTTCGGCAAAATCATTCTACCAGATTAACCCCGTGCAGACCGAGGTGCTGTACGGCAAAGCGATGGAATTTGCGGAGCTCACGGGCAAAGAAACCGTCATTGACGCGTACTGCGGCATCGGCACCATCGGCATGGTCGCCTCCAAAAAAGCCGGACAGGTCCTCGGCGTAGAAGTGAACCGCGACGCCGTGCGCGATGCCCGTGAAAACGCAAAATTAAACCGCGTGAAAAATATCCGCTTCGTCTGCGCCGATGCAGGCGACTTCATGGTAGATATGGCAAACGCCGGTGAACACTGCGACGTGCTTTTCATGGATCCGCCGCGCGCCGGCAGCGACACCGCGTTTCTCTCCTGCGCGCTCACACTTGCACCGAGACGCATCGTATACGTCTCTTGTAACCCGGAAACGCTCGCGCGCGACCTTAATTTTCTCACAAAGCGCGGCTATCGCGCCGAAAAGATTCAGCCCGTAGACATGTTCCCCCACACCGACCATGTGGAGACGGTAGTACTGCTTTCCCACAAAAAGCCAGACGGACATATCAACGTAAAAG
>OJNK01000304.1_pt1 | contig 36599 bp, 29 predicted proteins | sample 1597811 | NCBI WGS metagenome assembly OJNK01 (sample SAMN00265073, study PRJEB22529) | human gut metagenome
CGTACTCGTACAGGATGGAGTAGCCGGTGCCGCAGATGCCGGTGGTGGCCATGCCGTCCAGATAGCAGGCAGCCAGACGGCCCAGACCGCCGTTGCCCAGACCTGCATCCGGCTCTTCCTCAAAGATGCCGTCAATGCTGATGTCGGCATCGGACAGGGCCTTCTTTGCCACCTCGTCCAGACCCAGATTCAGCAGGCTGGTCTTCAGGCTGCGGCCCATCAGGAACTCCATGCACAGGTAGTACACCTGCTTGGTGCCGGTGCCAATGGCCTTGGACTGAAACTTCTTGTGGTTCTCGCTCATCATCTGGCGGCAGATCAGCGCCAGAGAGCGGTAGATCTGCTGGTTGGAAGCAACACTCAGCTCCACGCCGTACTCGCTGGTGAGCTTGTCCTGAAGAAGTTTACCGAATTCTTTCGATGTCATAAAGGTACTCCTATCCGCATAAGTTTTCAGCTTTGCTAAAATAATTGAAATAATTGGCGCCTGCAGGCACTTTCCCTCACTTGCTCTGCCGCCAACATAACAAAGATATTATAATATGGCAGAATGACAAATGCAAGGAATCAAGGGATTTTTTCCGTAACTGACATTTTTTTATTGAACTTTCTGATAAATATGCCAAAATTTCAAAAAATACACTTTTTCTTGATGCTTATTTATATTATAATAGGGAGAGAAACCTGCTTTCCGAAACATTTTCGGGCACAAATTCCGGGGGAAATGTGCCGGGTAACTCTCCCGGAGGGAAACAAAACGCCGAAACGGTACCGGAAACGGTGCCGTTTTCCGGAAATCACCAAGAACAGAACCGCCTGTGCAAGGGCGGAAAAGGATAAAGGGGAATAGATATGGTCAACAAGGTACGGGTGAACATTGCGGGTACGCCGTATGCCATCGCTACGACGGACCCGGAAAAATATATCCAGTCGCTGGCAAAAAAGCTGGACGAGGATATCACAAAGCTGCTGGATGCAAACGAAAATCTTTCGGTGACGAAGGCGGCGGTGTTCTGCGCCATGGATTATCTGGATGAGTACCGCAAGAGCACCGGCAGCGCGGAGAACATGCGCAGCCAGATCCAGGACTACATTGCGGACGCCGCCCGCGCAAAGCTGGCAGAAGACAAGGCGAAGGCGGAAAATGAGGTGCTGCGCCGGGAGGCTGCCGCTCTGCGGGAACAGCTGGAAAAGATGCGCAGCAAGGAAGCCCGGCGCGAAGAGCGCGCCCAGCAGGCCGCGCAGCAGACGGCGGGCAGAAGCGAAGACGCGGAACAGAAGGGCTGAGCGCCTTTTACAGGATAAAGGAGAAATATGTCAAAGATCGAGATCCTTGCCCCGGTGGGCAATGAAGAAATGCTGCGTGCCGCTGTGTTCAGCGGGGCCGATGCAGTGTATCTGGGCTTTTCGGGCTTCAACGCCCGCACCAGTGCCAACAATTTTGACGCAGACACGCTGAAAGATGCGGTGCGCTTCTGCCATGCCCGGGGTGTGGCCGTGCATGTGGCGCTGAACACTACCGTCTACGGCGGGGAGCTGCCTGCGCTGGAAGCGGCCATTCGCGCCGTTGCCGCCAGCGGGGCAGATGCCGTCATCTGTCAGGATCTGGCGGTGGCAACCCTGATCGGCAGGATCGCTCCGCAGCTGCCCCGCCACGGCTCCACACAGATGAGCGTGCACAGCCTGCAGGGTGCACTGGAGCTCAAGGAGCTGGGCTTCACCCGGGTGGTGCTGGCCCGGGAGCTGAGCCTGCCTGAGGTGGAGCACATCACGAAGCACTGCGGCATCGAGACCGAGTGCTTCGTGCATGGTGCACTGTGCATGTGCGTCAGCGGCCAGTGCTATATGTCTGCCTTTCTGGGTGGGCGAAGCGGCAACCGCGGCTCCTGTGCGGGCCCCTGCCGTCTGCCCTTTGAAGCAAACTCCCTGCCGGAGGGCAAGCCGGGCCGCCTGCACCATCTGTCTCTGAAGGATAACTCGGTCATCGATCAGCTGGATCGGCTGCAGGCACTGGGCGTAGCATCGGCAAAAATTGAGGGGCGCCTGCGCACGCCGGAGTATGTGGCGGCGGCAGTCAGTGCCTGTCTGGCAGGCCGCGAGGGACGCGCCTATGACCGCGATCTTTTGAAAAACGCGTTCAGCCGCTCCGGCTTCACCTCCGGCTATCTGGATGGAAAAATCGACGGTACCATGTTTGGCGTGCGCAGCGAAGCGGATGCCGAGCAGACCAAAAAGACGTTGCCTATGCTGCGGGAGCTTTACCGCCGTGAGCGCAGCCGTGTGCCGGTGAGGATGAAGCTGGAGATCGAAGAGGGCGGCGAGAAGCTCACCGTCATGGACGCCGACGGTAATAAGGCCTTCGCCTATGGCGACGCTGAGCCGCAGCCCGCCCGCACCGACCCCACCGAGAGCCTGCACCGCAGCCTTGCCAAGACCGGCGGTACGCCCTTTGCGGCATCGGCAGAGGATATCACGGTGGAAATGGACGGTGGGCCGTGGTTCGTGCCCGGCAGCGCCGTCAACGAGCTGCGCCGGGAAGCGCTGGATGCCCTGCTGAAAAAGCGGGAAGTGCTGCGCCCATGGCCCACCACGGACGAGCATGTGCCCGCTCTGCCGCTGCGCACCCTGCCGTCCCGCCGCACCCTGCGTGCCCGGTTCGAGAACTGGGAGCAGGTACCGGAGCGGGCGCTTGACGGCATCGAGTATCTCATCCTGCCCATTGCGCAGGCCGACCGCGTGCCCCGGGAATGGCGGGCAAAGACCCTTTTGGAGCTGCCCCGGGTCATGTTCGGCCGTCTGGAAGAGGACACTGCCCGCCGCATCGCGGCCACGCAGGATGCCGGTTTTGCGGGTTATGAGGTGAGCAATATCGCCCACCTGCGCCTGTGCCGGGGCCTGCCCATGAGCGGCAGCTTTGGCCTGAACATCACCAATCAGCTGGCCGCACAGTTCTATGCAGACAACGGCCTTGGCTCCATGCTCATCCTGCCCGAGGTGAAGGACAGCGACATCAGCACCATTGCCCCCACCCATGACGGCAGGCCGGTGCCCACCGGTGTGCTGGTGTACGGTCACATGCCGCTGATGGTCACCCGCGCCTGCCCGCTGCAGAACATCCACGACTGCGCCCACTGCGATAAGACCGGTGTGCTGACCGACCGCAAGGCAAAGAAGTTCCCGGTGCGGTGCGGCCTTGGCGTGCGCACCATCTACAATCCCGTACCTATTTATATGGGAGATAAGCCGGGCGCACTGACGGTGGACTACGGTGTGGCCTACTTCACGCTGGAAAGCCGGGAGGAAGCAGCGCAGATCCTTGACATGATCCGCACCCACGCACCCTTTGAGGGTGATTTTACACGCGGACTGTATTTTAAAGGTACGAACTGAAACTCCTTCCGTCATCGCTGACGCGATGCCACCTCTCTGAAGGAGGGAGGCTTTTCCGACATATCGACTGAAGAGGCTCCCTCCCTGAGGGAGCTGTCGAGCGTATGCGAGACTGAAGGAGTTGCTATAAAATCAAAATGAGGTATACTATGGAACCCATCACTGTAAAATATAAGGTACTGGATGCCCGGGCAAAGGTGCCCGCCTACGCCACCCCCGGCTCTGCCGCCGCCGACCTGTGCGCCGTGCTGGACGAGCCGCTCACCCTTGCCCCTATGGAGCGGGCACTGGTGCCCACCGGCCTTGCCATCGAGCTGCCGGGTGCCCACAGCGTGGCACTGGTGTATGCCCGCAGCGGCCTTTCCATCAAGCACGGCCTGTGCATGGCCAATGGCGTGGGCGTGGTGGACAGCGACTACCGCGGCGAACTGAAGGTGCCCATGGTCAATCTGGGCAGGGAGGCTTACACCATCCAGCCCGGTGAGCGTGTGGCGCAGCTGTGCATTGCACCGGTGTACACCGCCGCCTTTGTGCCCGCCGAAGAACTGGGCGATACCCAGCGCGGCGAGGGCGGCTTTGGCTCGACGGGTAAATAAGCTGGCAAGGATGTTGAAAAGAAAGATGAATCCTATGAATTTGATTTTAGCTTCCGGCAGCCCGCGCAGGCGGGAGCTGCTTTCCCTGTACACCACCGATTTCACCGTCTGTGTCAGCGATTTTGACGAGAGTACAGTGCAGGCCGACACCCCTGCTCAGCTGGTGGAGCAGCTGGCCCGGGGCAAATGCCTTGCTGTTTTGGCCCAGCACCCGGGTGCGGTGGTCATCGGCTGCGACACCGTGGTGGATGTGAACGGTGAAGTATTCGGCAAGCCCCACAGCACAGAGGACGCAAAGCGGATGCTGCGGGCCCTTTCCGGTGCTGCCCACGAGGTGCACACCGGTGTGTGCATTTCGGACGGGACCCGCACCGAAAGCTTTGTGGACAGCTGCCGCGTCACCTTTTTTCCGCTGAGCGGGGAGGAGATCGACTTTTACGCTTCCACCGCTGAACCCTACGACAAAGCCGGGGCCTACGCCATTCAGGGCCGTGCGGCCCTCTGGCTGGACCGCATCGAGGGCGACTACTACACGATCATGGGCCTGCCGGTGAGCCGCACCGTACAGCTGCTGGCACATTTTATGTGAGAAAACTGGAAAAAACGAAGAAAACTTGCGCAAACGCTTGAGAAATCATTGGCTTGCGGCTATAATAGAACCGTGTTATTCTGCGCAGGGCGGCGTAAAAAGTCCGCCGGACGCTCTGGATAGATTTCAATGGGAAGCAATAAGGAGAGAAATTACAATGGGCCTGTTTTCAAAAGATGTGGGTATCGATCTGGGTACCGCAAATACTCTGGTATATATGAAGGGCAAGGGCATCATCATGCGTGAGCCTTCGGTGGTGGCCGTGGACACCAAGACCGATGAGGTGCGCTGCGTGGGTGCCGAGGCAAAGGCAGTCATTGGCCGCACCCCCGGCAGCATCGTGGCGGTCCGCCCCCTGAAGGACGGCGTCATTGCCGATTTTGACATCACGGCCAATATGCTGGAGAACTTCCTCAAGAAGGCATGCGGCAACAGCATGTTCTCCCGCCCCCGCGTGGTCATCTGCATCCCGTCGGGCGTCACCGAGGTGGAGCGCCGCGCGGTGCGCGAAGCGACCCTCAAGGCCGGTGCCCGTCAGGTGTCCGTCATTGAAGAGCCCATGGCTGCTGCCATCGGTGCGGGCCTGCCCATCAGCGAGCCTACCGGCAGCATGATCGTGGACATCGGCGGCGGCACGGCTGAGATCGCTGTCATTTCTCTGGGCGGCATCGTGGCCTCCCGCAGCGTGCGCATGGCCGGTGATATGTTCGATCAGGCCATCATTGCCTTCATCAAGCGCAAATACAACCTGCTTATTGGTGAGCGCACCGCAGAGCAGATCAAGATCGAGATCGGCTCTGCCTATGTGCTGGACCCTGAAATGACCATGGAGATCAAGGGCCGCAATCTGGTGGACGGCCTGCCCAAGAACATCGTGGTCCACTCGGAGGATGTGCGCGAGGCGCTGCTGGAGTGTCTGGTCAAGATCACCAGCGCCATCAAGGAAACACTGGAGCGCACCCCGCCGGAGCTGAGCGCGGATATCATCGACCGCGGCATCACCCTGACCGGCGGCGGCGCACTGCTGCGGGGTCTGGATCAGCTGATCCAGAGCGAGACCGGCATCGACGTGCACATTGCGGAAGATCCGCTGGACTGCGTGGCCAAGGGTGCCGGTGCGGTCCTGGATCACGTGGACGTCCTGCATGATGTGCTGGACACCGACGGCGGACACATGTAACACGGGCCGCAGCCCGTACTTGCGGAAAAAGCTCTTTTGCGCAGCGCCTGCGCTGATTTCCGCGGCAAACAATGTTCCTTGCGCGGATGGCAGAGCTGTCCGCGCTTTTCTTATGGCAGGAGCCCGAACAGGAGGACACCCCCTTGAAGGATTTTTTTGACACATGGAAATTTAAGATACTGGTGGCGGTGGCGGTGTTTCTGGTGGGGATCATGGCCTATGCCGGCGCCAATGGCCGGCTGACTGCCGCCCCGCAGGAGCTGCTGAGCGTGGTGCTTACGCCGTTTCAGAAGGTGACTTCGGCCCTGAGCGGCGGCATCGGTTCGGTGTGGGAAAAATACACCAGCATCGATGATGTGATGGCCCAGAACGAACAGCTGGAAGCTGAGAACGCCGAACTGCGCCAGCAGATGGTGGATTACGACCGCATCAAGGCGGAGAACGAAGCCTACAAGGCGCTGACCCGCATTCAGGATGCCAACAGCGAGGCCAGTTATGTTTCCGGCTTTGTGATCGGCCGCGACCCGCTGGATGAGTTTGGCGGCTTTACGCTGGACTGCGGCACCGTGAACGGTGTGGCCGTGAGCGATGCCGTCATCAGCGATAAGGGCTACCTTGTGGGCGTCGTGGTGGAGGCAGATACCACCAGCTGCAAGGTGATGACCGTCCTGCATCCCAGCTTCAACGCAGCGGGCGTTGTGTCCCGCACGCGGGAAAACGGCATCCTCACCGGCAGCACCGACTACGCCGGTGACGGCCTGTGTGTGCTCACCAATCTGGAGCGTGCCGCCGAAACTCAGATGGGCGATCAGGTCATCACCACCGGCCTTGGCGGCGTGTTCCCGCCGGATGTGCTGGTGGGCGTGGTACAGAAGGTGGAGCCGGAAGTCAGCGGCAAATCCTCAGTGGCGGTCATCCGCCCGGGCGCAGACCCGCGCACCGTCAAGCATGTTTTTGTCATCACCGATTATTAAGGAGGCACCGGTATGGAATCACGCCGTATGCGCAGCCGCAGTCAGGCGTTGAAATGGGCCTGCTACGCGGCAGCGCTGTTTGTGTGCGCAGCATTGCAGACCACGCCCGGCCTGTTCCGGCTGGGGCAGGCAAAACCGCTTTTCATCCTGCCGCTCTGCCTTGCGGTGGCGGTGTACGAGGGCGAGTTTGCCGGGGCGCTGTTTGGCGCGGTAGGCGGCCTTTTGTGGGATTACACCGCCGGGCGCACGGTGGGAATGCTGGCGCTGGAACTGCTTTTGCTCTGTTTTGCGCTTTCGGTGCTGGTGCAGGTGTATCTGCAGGGCAGCACATGGAACTTTGCGCTCATCGGCACCGGCACGGCCCTTGTGGTGCTCTCGCTGGACTGGCTGTTTTTTTACTATATGCCGGGTTACAGCTGGGCGCTGAGCCGCTGGCTCACCTTTGTGCTGCCCTCGGCAGTGATGACACTGGTGCCGTCGCTGGTGCTGTTCAGTCTGGTGCGGCGCATTTATAACGAGTTCAAAATCGACAACGGCGTGATCTGAACCGCCGGAGGAAACGCGGATGAACCAAAACGAACGAAAAACCGTCTTGCACCGGATGCTCCTGCTCATCGCAGTGGCCTGTGTTATCATGGGCCTGTACGCGATGCGGCTGATTTTTCTGCAGCTGGTCAACGGCGACGATTTCAAAGCCAAGGCGACCAACACCACCGACTATAATTTCACGGTCACTGCGGCCCGCGGCGACATCGTGGACAGCGCCGGGCGGCGCATTGCCACCACGGCCACCAGCTATAATGTGGTGCTCAACAAGCTGCTGATGGGAGACCGCGATCTGGACGCCATGCTGCAGCAGATCGTGGAGCTGCTGCGGGAAAACGGCGAGAGCTGGAACGATACCCTGCTCATCGGCCAGCCGGACGCAGCAGGCCGCTATGCCTTTACAGACGATGATTCTTCTGCCAGCGATCAGAAGCAGCTGGCAGATATGAAGGAGACCCTTGGCCTGCAGCAGTATGCCACCGCCAACGATGTGATGGAAATGCTGGTGGAAAAGAACGAGCTGCAGGGCTTCTCTCTGGAATGGCAGCGGGTGCTGGCCGGCATCCACTATGAGATGGACCGGCAGGCCTTTTCCAATGTGAACAACTTTGTCATGGCAGAAAACGTCAGTGCGGCAACGGTGGCCACCATCAAGGAGCACAGCCTGCAGCTGCCCGGCGTGGAGATCGTGGAGACCAGTGCCCGCAGCTACGATCAGAGCGATATCATCCCGGCCGTGCTGGGCCGTGTGGGCAAGATCACCGCTGAAAAGTGGAAGGTGACCGATTCAAATGGTCAGGTGACCTATCCGCTGCGGGAAAAAGGCTATAATATGAACGATGTTCTGGGCATTTCCGGTCTGGAATCCGTTTATGAGGATGAGCTGCGCGGCAAGGATGGCGTGGAGACGATCACCCGCAACTCGGACGGCGTGATCGTGGATACCCGCCTGACCACAGTGCCGGAGCCGGGCCACACGGTGCAGCTGACCATCGACAGCAACTTCCAGCGCGCTGTGGACAAGGCACTGGCAGAGAACATCGACATGATCAACCGTGTGTACAACACCGGCACCATGAAAGCTGCCGCCGGTGCGGTGGTGGTGCTGGATGTGAAGGACGGCAGCGTGATGGCAGCGTCCAATTACCCCAGCTATGACCAGAACCTGTATGCGTCCAACTACAGTGAGTACAGCTCTGACCCGAGCCTGCCGCTGTTCAACCGCGCATTGCAGGGCCTGTATACGCCGGGCTCCACCTTCAAGCCCGCCGTGGCGGTGGCTGCGCTGGACAGCGGCCTCATCAATCAGTATTCTACCGTATACTGCAACGGCGTGTACAACTATTTTAAGGACTATCATCCCCGCTGCACCCGCCACGGCCACAGCGGCAACATCGATGTGATCACAGCCATCAAGTGGAGCTGCAACATCTTCTTCTATGACGTGGGCCGCCGCCTGACCAGTGACGTCTATGATGCCTATGCCTATAAGCTGGGTCTGGGCCAGCGCACCGGCGTGGAGGTGGGTGAGGCGCTGGGACGGCTGACCACCAAGAACGACTCCAACTATACCGCATCGCTGGACGTTCAGGCCGCCATCGGTCAGGGCAACACGGTGGTCACCCCCATCCAGCTGGCCACCTATGCGGCAACGCTGGCCAACAACGGCACCCGCTACCGCACGCATTTCGTCAAGGCCATTCTGGATACCAATACCGGCGAGGTGCTCAGCGAGACCAAGCCCGAGGTCATGGATGTCATCGAGGGCACCGGCAACACCTTTGAACTGGTGCGTCAGGGTATGAAGCAGGTGCCCAGCACCATCAGCGGCAAAATTTCAAGCTATCCGGTGCCCATCGCCTGCAAGACCGGTACGCCCCAGCGCAGCGAGACCTATGCCTCAGGCAAGCACTATCTGAACGCTATGATGGTGGCTTATCTGCCGGCGGACGATCCGCAGATCGCCATTGGCATCACCATTGAGTACGGCGGCTACGGTGCCCGTACCGGTGATCTGGTGGTGGATATCGCCAATGCCTACTTTGCCCTGAAGGACGGCTCTCTTGCCCAGCAGGCAGAGGAAGAAAAAGAGGCCGAGCAGGCGAAACAGGACGCGTCCCAGACCGATGCCGCAGGACAAACGGCAGCCGGGCAGACCGCCGACACCGCTGCGCCGCAGGCCGGGCAGACGGCTCCTGCAGCGCAGGACGCTGCACCGGAAGGGCCTGCCGCAGACACAGCGCAGCCTGCTGTACAGGATGGGCCGGACGTAGCGCAGGCCGAACAAAACCCCGATGCCATTGCGCCGGAGAACTGAAAACGGGAGACAAAACCGACGCGGGAAAGGGCGCTGCAGCGGTGGTTTGAATGGGAACACCCCTGAAAAGAATACAAAATTGAATGTTTTGTATAAAAACTGGTTGTAAAAGATTGGATTTTGTGATATCATTTCAACCAAAGGACTTTTTACAAGTGGGTCCGCATCGTGAAGAAAGAGGAGAGGGTAACGGATGACGATCGCACTCATTGCACATGACTCCAAAAAGGAGCTGATGGTTCAGTTTTGTACGGCTTACTGCCGTATCCTGAGCCAGCATAAACTGGTGGCCACCGGTACGACCGGTAAATTGATCGCTGAGGCTACCGGTTTACAGGTGCAGCGCTTTCTGGCTGGTGTGCAGGGCGGCGACCAGCAGATCGCATCCCGCATCGCCTGCAATGAGATCGACCTGCTGCTGTTCTTCCGCGACCCCATCAACGCTAAGCCCAGCGAGCCCAACGAAATGACGTTGCTGCGCCTGTGCGATGTGCACAATATCCCCATGGCCACCAACATCGCCACCGCCGAGGTGCTGATCCATGGCTTGGAGCGCGGCGATCTGGACTGGCGCGATATCGTGCATCCCCAGAACTGACAAAACGATTTGGAATGGCTCTGCGTGCGCTGCGCTATATTCAGCGGAAATTATATTGATAATGCGAAAATCGGGAACATCTGCGGATGTTCCCGATTTTCATTTTCACGGGAATGGGGTCCGAACCGCAGAATGCATTTCTGCCGCTGTGCAGCTGTTTCCGCAGGAAGCAAAAACAGCAGATGCCGTGTGCCGCAGCGGCCTTTCCTGTGAAAAAAGAATTCCGGAACATCCGCAGATTTTCCGGAATTCTAATATAAAAATAATGTTTCCGCTGAGTATGGCCAGAGTGCAACGGAGGCCATTCAAAATTGTATTTGTTAAACTTTAAAATCTTCGGCCATTTCGGCTACATCTTCCGGGGCAAAATCGCCCAGCGGCAAGATCAGCCGTGCCAGTGTCTCCTGCGGCAGAGCTGCAAGAATCGTGCTGTCATCGCTGCCGGTGCCTGCGGGCGGGCAGACAGTGTGCACGCCGTCTGCGCCGGTCTCCACCCGGGCACGGTGAGCGGTTGCCACATACTGCATCCCAAGCTTGTCTGCAGCCGTCAGCAGGGCGGCAAACAGCGGCGTGCCGCCATCACCCAGAACGGCGGCGTCCTGCCCGGCCAGTGCTTCGGCGTTTAGCACGATGCACTCGATGCCCAGGGCTTCCGCCGCCTTTCGGGCCGCCTCCGCTCCGGCGGCCTGCCCGGCGTCCAGCCGCACGGCGGCGCCTGCCACGGCAAAGCCCTGCTGCTGTAAAATGCGCACGGCTACGGCGCATTCTCTGCTGCCATCCATCTGCACCAGAACTTTATCCTGACTCTCGTAGGTGTCAAACCCGCTGCCGGGCAAAAATGTGTCGCTCATGTTCCCTGCCTCCCGCCATGTGCTTTGCTCTGTGCCACGGCCAGCTGGTCGCAGCGTTCGTTCTCCGGGTGGCCTGCGTGGCCCTTGACCCAGACGTAGGTGATCTTGTGCCGGGCTTCCTGCTCCAGTGCCTGTGCCCAGAGGTCCGGGTTCAGGGCAGGGGAGCCATCGGCTTTTTTCCAGCCCCTGCGCTGCCATCCTCTGGCCCAGCCCTTCTGCAGCCCGTTGATGACATACTGGCTGTCGGAGCACAGCCGCACCTCGCACGGCTCCTTGAGCTGGCGCAGTGCCTCGATAAAGGCTGTCAGCTCCATGCGGTTGTTGGTGGTGCTGTCATCACCGCCGCTGAGCTCCTTTTCATAGACTTTGCCGTTAAAACGGTAGCGCAGCACGGCACCCCAGCCGCCCGGGCCGGGATTGCCGCTGCATGCGCCGTCGGTGTACACTTCGACCTGCTTCATGCGGTTCTCCTTATAAAATGAGTTACTTCTATTTAGCGCTATTTTTGGGCTTCTGTCAAGTGCGAATGTATATTCCGTGCCGGAGCTGCCAAACCTTGGAATTGACAAAAACGCCGGGAAATACTATACTTATCCTAACAAAATGCGTATAGGGGCGCACCGCAGGCGTGTGCCCGGGCGTTCCAACAGAAAAGCCACGGTCGCATCGAGCAGATGGACTTATCTGGCACAAAACCTCTTACGGAACAGGCAGCGGTTTGCAAAAAACACGCTGAGAAATAAATTCTATACGGTGCATCCAACGGAAGCCGATGCGATTTTTCAAGGTGCTTCCCATGCACAGCGCGGCTGTTCCCACAAACGGGGACGGCCTGCGCTGTAATTATTTTGGAGGTCAGAATGGCACAGTCGAAAGAAAATACCAATGTTTCCGCACGCGGCAAGGCCGCAGCAGCGAATCAGAATGCGGGCGCACCTGCTGCGCAGACGGGCGAAAAGCGCCCCCGCACCACCCGCCGTCCATATTATAACCGCCGGCCCCGCCGCCCGCAGCAGCCCAGAGAGGCTGCGGTGCCCATCCACATCTACCCGCTGGGTGGTCTGGGCGAAGTGGGCAAGAACATGACCGTCTACGAGTGCAACGGCGACATGATCATCGTGGACTGCGGTCTGGTGTTCCCGGACAGCGACATGTACGGCGTGGACATGGTCATCCCGGACTTCACCTTTGTGGTGCAGAACAAGGATAAGATCAAGGGCCTGCTCATCACCCACGGCCACGAAGACCACATCGGCAGCATCCCGTATCTGCTGCAGAAATTTGATCTGCCCATCTATGGCACCCGTCTGACCTGCGGACTGATCCGCAACAAGCTGGAAGAGTTCGGTCTGGCAGGCAAGACCAAGTTCGTGGAGATCACCCCCAGACAGAAGATCAGGCTGGGCTGCTTTACCATTGAACCCATCCATGTGAACCACTCCATCCCGGACGCGGTGGCCTTTGCCATCGACAGCCCGGCGGGCACCATCATCCAGACCGGCGACTTCAAGATCGATTATACCCCGCTGGCCTGCGGTGTCACCGACCTGTCCACACTGGCCGAGTACGGTCAGCGCGGCGTGCTGGCCCTGCTGAGCGATTCCACCAACTCCGAGCGCCCGGGCTTTACCGCCACCGAGCAGAAGGTGGCTGCAGGCGTGCGCAATCTGTTCGCCCGTGCCCGCAACAAGCGGATCATCATTGCCACCTTTGCTTCCAACATCTATCGCGTGCAGCAGATCATCGATCTGGCTGTGGAGGATGGCCGCAAGGTGGCCTTCAGCGGCCGCAGCATGGTGAACAACACCGCCATGGCGCAGGAACTGGGCTATATGCACATCCCGGAGGGCACCCTCATCAGCGTGGATGAGCTGAACCAGTATCCCCCGGAGCAGGTAGTGCTCATTACCACCGGCAGTCAGGGCGAACCCCTGAGCGCCCTTTCCCGCATGGCGTCCTGCAGCCACCGTCAGGTGCGGGTGGGCCCCGGCGATTTCATTATCATTTCGGCAAATCCCATCCCCGGCAACGAGAAGAGCGTGACCAAGATCGTCAATGGGCTGCTGCTGCTGGGGGCAGAGGTCATCTATGAGAGCATGTACGATGTGCACGTTTCCGGCCACGCCTGTCAGGAAGAGCAGAAGCTCATGCTCACCCTGACGAAGCCCAAGTATTTCCTGCCGGTGCACGGCGAGTACAAGCAGCTCAAAAAGCATGCCCTCACCGCCGCAAGCCTCGGCATCCCCACCAGCAACATCCTCATTGCGGAGAATGGCTCCAATGTCATCCTCAGTCAGGATGAGATGAAGCTGGGCGAGCCGGTGACGGCCGGTGCCGTCATGGTGGACGGCCTGGGCGTGGGCGATGTGGGAAATGTAGTCCTGCGCGACCGCAAACACCTGTCCGAGGACGGTCTGGTGATCATCGTGGCCACCGTGGACAGCAAGACCGGCAAAGTGCTGGCCGGCCCCGACCTTGTGAGCCGCGGCTTTGTGTATGTGCGCGAGAACGAGAGCCTGATGGACGGTGCACAGAGCATCGTGGAAAATGCGCTGGACCGCTGCGTGGACGAGCATGTGCGCGACTGGAACAGCGTCAAGACCCGTGTGCGCGAGGCACTGAGCAGCTATATCTATCGGCGCACCAAGCGCAGCCCGATGATCCTCCCCATCCTGATGGAGGTCTGATCCGGGCACGCTGCCGCAAACAATGCGGCGGAAGGCAGGAGATTTGATGAAACAAAAACCAAGATGGACATTGGAGATGCTCACCGCCAGTCTGGCCGTGCTGTGCGGCCTGCTGGTGCTGGTGCTGCTGGTCCAGCGGCCCACGGCATGGCCTGCGCTGCTGGCACTGGTGGTGCTGTGGGGCGTTGTGGTGGTGCTGTTCCGCTGCCAGCTGCGCAAGTGGGTGGCCCGGTGGATGTGCGGCGGCAGCTTTGAAAGCTCCAAACTGCAGTTCAGTCTGGAGCCGCTTTCGCAGCCGGCCGCGCTGCTTTCCGGTGAGACGGTGCTGTGGTACAATGCACAGTTCCGTGCCCGCCTGTTGAACGGGCAGGATGTGCTGGTGAGCCGTGTGCAGAAGGTGATGCCCGGCCTTGACCTGCAGCAATGCCGCAAGCAGGAGGGCCAGCTGCTGACTCTCGCGGACGGCATGTGGAGCGTACACAGTTCCACGGTGCCCGGCAATGCCGAGAGCATGACCCTGCTGGTGCTGAACGAGGAGACCGCCCTGCGCAAGGTGGAGGCGGAATACAAAGCCAGCCGTCCGGGTTATCTGGTGTTTCTGGTGGACGGCTACGATGACGTGTTCGGTGACATGCTGGACAGCGAGCGCGCCCGCCTGCTGGAAGGCATCAACCGCACGCTGGAGGATATGATCGGCCGGGGCAACGGCTTTTTGCGCCGTGTGGCCAGCGGCCGCTACATCGCTGTGGTGGAAGAGCGCCAGATGGAGCAGTTCGCCAACCGGGGCTACGATGTGCTGGACAAGATCCGCGCACTGGACCCCAGCGTGAATCTTTCGCTGTCCATCGGCATTGGCCGCGGTGCCAAGACCCTGCGGGAAGCGCAGGATATGGCCGTGCAGGCACTGGATATGGCGCAGGGCCGCGGCGGCGATCAGGCGGCTGAAATGACGCCGGACGGCTTTACCTTTTACGGCGGCGTGAGCCATGGCGTGGAAAAGCGCAGCAAGGTGCGCAGCCGCATCGTGGCCGATCAGCTGGTGAAGCTGATCAAGGAAGCCGACCATGTGGTCATCATGGGCCACCGTATGAGCGATCTGGACGCCATTGGCTCTGCCGAGGGCGTGCTGCGCATCTGTAAGATCTGCGACGTCCCGGCGGTGATCGCAGTGCGGCGGGACGCCACGCTGGCGGGCAGCCTGATCGATGCCCTGTGCAAAGCGGGCCAGCGGGATGATTTCATCGACCCGAAGGATGCCCTGCCCATTATTTCCAAACGCACCCTGTGCATCGTGGTGGATACATATCAGGCGGGCCTTGTGGAGAGCAAGGAGATCCTGGAAAAATGCGGCAGGGTGGCCGTCATCGACCACCACCGCAAGGGCGTGGGCTACATCCAGAACCCGGACCTTGTCTGCCACGAGCCCTATTCCTCCTCGGCCAGCGAGCTGGTCACCGAGCTTTTGCAGTACGTGGGCGACCGCGACGACAAACCCAACCGGGTGGAAGCCGAGGGCCTGCTCTCCGGTATCATGCTGGATACCCGCGATTTTACCCTGCACACCGGTGTGCGTACCTTTGAAGCCGCCGCTGCTCTGCGCCGCTACGGTGCGGAGACCGAGCGGGTGCGCCAGCTGTTCGACGTGACGATGGTGGAGTACAACGCCAAGGCGGGGCTTGTGGAAAAAGCAAAAATGTACCGGAACTGCGCCATTTCCATCGGCGGTGAGGTGGCCGCGGAGGCCCGCGTGGCCATTGCACAGGCGGCAAACGACCTGCTGACCATTCAGGGCGTGGATGCCAGCTTTGTGGCGGTGCAGGTGGGCACAGGCGTGAACGTCTCGGCCCGCAGTCTGGGCGCTGTGAACGTGCAGGTCATCATGGAGAGTCTGGGCGGCGGCGGACACCAGACCATGGCCGCGGCACAGCTCAAGCACATCACGCCGGAGGCAGCCCGATCCCGCATCGAGGGTGCCATCGACAAATACTACGCATCGCAGAAAAAAGGCGGTGCTGAGGGAAAATAACCAGAAGAGTGAGGTCCATACCTATGAAACAATACGATTACCTGATCGTTGGCGCCGGCCTTTATGGTGCAGTGTTCGCACAGGAAGCAAAAAAAGCAGGTAAAAAGTGCCTCGTCATTGACAAGCGCGGCCACATTGCAGGCAACATCTACACCGAGCAGGTGGAGGGCATCAACGTCCACCGCTATGGTGCGCACATTTTCCACACCAATAACAAGGCCGTGTGGCAGTATGTGAACCAGTTTGCGGAGTTCAACCGCTACACCAACAGCCCGGTGGCGAACTATCACGGCGAGATCTACAACCTGCCCTTCAACATGAACACCTTCAATAAGATGTGGGGCGTTGTTACCCCCGCCGAGGCCAAGGCCAAGATCGAGGAGCAGAAGGCTGCTGCCGGCATCACCGACCCGCAGAATCTGGAAGAGCAGGCCATCAGCCTTGTGGGCACCGATATCTACGAAAAGCTTATCAAGGGCTACACCGGCAAGCAGTGGGGCCGTCCCTGCACGGAGTTGCCGGCCTTTATCATCAAGCGCCTGCCGGTGCGCTTTACCTACGACGACAACTATTTCAATGCGCTGTATCAGGGCATTCCCAATGGCGGCTACACCGCCATGGTGGAAAAGATGCTGGACGGCACCGAGGTGCGTCTGGGCGTGGATTATCTGGCTGACCGTGACGCACTGAACGCACTGGCAGAGAAGGTTGTCTACACCGGCCCGGTGGACGCATACTTCGGCTATCGTCTGGGTGCACTGCAGTACCGCAGCGTGCGGTTTGAGACCGAGGTGCTGGATACCGACAACTATCAGGGCAACGCGGTGGTCAACTACACCGATGCCGAGACCCCCTACACCCGAATCATCGAGCACAAGCACTTTGAGTTCGGCACCCAGCCCAAAACGGTCATCAGCCGCGAGTACAGTGCTGAATGGAAAAAGGGCGACGAACCGTACTATCCCGTCAATGACGAGAAGAACGGCGCTCTGTATGCCGAGTATAAGAAGCTGGCCGATGCGGAGCCGGGCGTCATCTTCGGCGGCCGTCTGGGTGAGTACAAGTATTACGACATGGACAAGGTCATTGAGGTGGCTCTGGACGTGGCCGCAAAGGAACTGGCGTAACCGCTTTGCTTAACGCTTTTCGTATTAAAGTCGCTGCGCGACGGCCGCAGGCCGACAACAGCATATGCCGTTTGCCGTTACGACCCCTTCCGTGAAAAAGTAAATCAGAAAAATCCGCAGATTTTTCTGATTTACAAATTAAAAATAAAATTCCCGCTGAATATGGCCAGAGCGGAGCGGCGGCCATTTTAAATGGTCAGGCGCTTCCTCTTGCCCAAAAGCGGCAAATGCGCTATACTATAAACACAACAACTGCACCGGTTTTCCGGTGAGAAGTGAGGGATACTATCATGAAAGTGATTCTCAAGCAGGATATCAAGGGCATTGGCAAGAAGGACGAGATCCATGAGGTCTCCGACGGCTACGCCCGCAACTATCTGTTCCCGCGCAAGCTTGCCGCTGTGGCAGATGCCAGCGCTGTGAACGTTGCCCGCAGCAAGGAAGCTGCAGCCGACTTCCATGAGGCTGAGACCGTGGCCGCTGCCAAGGCTCTGGCTGCAAAGATCGAGGGCAAGACCGTGACCATCAAGGCCAAGGGCGGTGCATCCGGCCGTCTGCACGGCAAAGTCACCGGCAAGGAGGTTGCCGATGCTCTGGCTGTGCTGGCAGGTGCTCCCATCGATAAGAAGAAGATCGAGCTGGAAACCAAGGACATCAAGGACGCCGGTGTGTTCAACGGCAAGGTCCGCCTGCACGTTGGTGTGGTTGCTTCCTTCAAGATCCAGGTGGAAGTGGAACAGGCCTGATTTTTTCTGCCATCTGCGCCCCCTCACAGCAGGGGGCGCTTTTTGGCTTTTCAGCAAAAACGCAAAAGGATAAATGACCATGCCGAATGAACGACGTTATTCCAATGAACTGAATCTGGAAAGTGTGGGCATCAACCTGCCCTATAACATGCAGGCAGAGCAGAGCGTGCTGGGCGCGGTGCTGCTCAAACCCGAGACCCTCACCGATCTGGTAGAGATCATCCGGCCGGAGATGTTCTATACCCGGCAGAACGCGCAGATTTACTCCGAAATGCTGCGGCTGTTCACCGCCGACCAGACCATCGACTTTGTTACCCTGCTGGACGCGGTGATCTCGGACGGCGTGTTCCCCAGTGCCGACGAAGCAAAGGTCTACCTGACCGGCCTTGCCGAGACGGTGCCCAGCATCTCCAATGTGAAGGCCTACGCCCAGATCGTGCAGGAAAAGTATCTGGTGCGCCAGCTGATGGGGGTGGCAAAGGACATCCTGCAGGATGCCGGAGATGAGCCGGACGCCGACCTGCTGCTGGAAAACGCGGAACAGCGCATTTATGAGATCCGCTCCGGCCGCGATTCCAGCGCACTGACGCCGCTTTCCTCCAGCATGGTGGAGACCCTGACCAACCTGCAGAAGATCAGCGGTCCGGATGCAGACAAATACAAGGGCATCCCCACAGGCTTCCGCCTGCTGGATACGGTGCTCACCGGCCTTGGCCGCGGCGACCTCATCATCCTTGCAGCCCGCCCCGGTATGGGCAAGACCAGCTTTGCGCTGAACATCGCCACCCGCGTGGCCATGCAGCAAAAGGTCCCGGTGGCAATCTTCAGTCTGGAAATGACCAAGGAACAGCTGACCAACCGTATCCTTTCTGCCGAAGCCGGCATCGACAGTCAGGCCTTCCGCACCGGCGCCCTGCGTGCCGAGGACTGGGAGTATCTGGCCCTTGCCACCGAAAAGCTGCACGATGCACCCATCTATATGGACGATACCTCCGGCATCACCATCACCGAGATGAAGGCAAAGATCCGCCGGGTGAATCAGGACCCCACCCGCCCGAACGTGGGCCTCATCGTCATCGACTATCTGCAGCTGATGACCACCGGCCAGCGCAGCGAGAACCGCGTGCAGGAGATCAGCTCCATTACCCGAAACCTCAAGATCATGGCGAAGGAGATGAATGTGCCCATCATTGCGCTTTCCCAGCTGTCCCGTGCGGTGGAAAAACAGGGCAACAACTCCAGCCACCGGCCCCAGCTTTCCGACCTGCGTGATTCCGGCTCCATCGAGCAGGACGCCGACTGCGTTCTGTTCCTGTACCGCGATTCCTACTATGCCAGCCAGAACCCGGACGGCGCGGAGGTGGACGCCGACACCGCCGAGTGCATCGTGGCAAAGAACCGTCACGGCGAGACCAGCACGGTGCCGCTGGGCTGGGATGGTGCCCACACCCGCTTTATGGATGTGGATTTCAAACGCTGATGGAAAACGAAACGATCCTTGCCCGGGTGCGGGAATACTGTCTGCAGGAAGCACTGCTGACCCCGGGTGCCCCGCTGCATGAGCTGCATTTGGCAGCGGCAGTGTCCGGCGGGGCAGACAGCATGGCGCTGCTGCGCATCCTGCTGGCTTTGCAGCCGGAGTTCGGATTTGAGCTTTCTGCCTGCCATGTGAACCATGGCCTGCGGGGTGAGAACGCCCACCGGGACGAAGCCTTTGTGCGGGCTGAATGCGCCCGTCTGGGTGTGCCGCTGCGGGTGTTCCATGCGGAAGAGCTTGGCCCTGTGCCGGAACATGCCGGGGAGGACTGGGCTCGCTGCCTGCGCTACGCCTGCTTTGCGCGTTTGTGCAGGGAGGGGATAGACGCCGTTGCAACAGCCCATACTGCAAATGATCAGGCGGAGACCCTGCTGCTGCGTCTGGCCCGGGGCACGGGGATGCACGGCGCAGCAGGCATCCGGCCCAGACGCGGGCCTTATCTGCGGCCTCTGCTGCCCCTTACCCGGCAGGATACCGAAAGCTTCTGCCGTGCAGCCGGGCAGCGCTGGGTGACGGACGAGACGAACGCGACCGATGCCTATGCCCGCAACCGGGTGCGCCGTGCGGCGCTGCCTGCACTGCAGAGCACCAACGGCGCAGCGGTGGAAAATCTTGCCCGCTTCTGCGAGAAGGCAGCCCGCGCGGATGCCTATTTTGCCCGGAAGGCCGAAGAGCTGCTTTCCGCTGCACGTCTGGATGCAGCACAGGCTGCCATCAAAAGCCCGGAAGCCTGCAGGGTGTGGCGGCTGGGCCCGCTTTCCGCTGCGGATGCGCCTGTTCTGGAAGCGGCCATGCATTCGCTGACGGCCCCTGTGCGGGACGCAGAGGAAAAATATGTGCAGCTGCTGTGCGCCCTTGTGCGGCGCGGCAGCGGCGCGGTGCAGCTGACCGGCCGGGTGCGCTTTTGTGCAGGGAAGGGCTTTTTCTGGCAGGAAGAGGTGCCGGAGCTGCCGCAGAGGCAGACCACGCCGCAGCCCGAAAGCTGGCCTTTTGTGCCGGAAAAACAGGCAGAATACGGCTTTGCAGGCGGCTGGAAGGTGACTGCAGAGCTTTTTACGGCTGATTTTGAAGAAAAAATACAAGTCGTTCATAAAAAAGACTTAAAAAATCAGGCGGATTATGCTAGAATAACTACGTTGTATGCTGGTCTTGTTCTGCGCACCCGCCAGCCGGGGGATGTCTACCGTCCGGCGGGGCGAAGTGTGCACAACCGGCTGCGCAAGTGGATGAACGAAGCGGGCATCCCCGCGCAGATGCGTGACCAGCTGCCGCTGTTGGCGGCGGGCAGCGAGGTGCTCTGGGTCTGCGGTGCAGGCTTTGCAGAGGGCCTTGCCCCGGACGAGGACACTGCACAGGTGCTGCAGATGGAAATGGAACATAGGGAGGAACTATCATGAGCATGCATGATGATATCAAGAACGTTCTGGTCAGTGAAGAAGAGCTGAAGGCAAAGGTGGCTGAGCTGGGTGCACAGATCAGCAGGGACTACGAGGGCAAAAACCTTGTTCTGGTGTCCATTCTCAAGGGTTCGGTGGTGTTTATGGCCGACCTGATGCGTGCGGTGAGCATTCCGTGCAGCATCGATTTTATGGTGGTATCCAGCTACGGCGGCAGCAACACCGTTACCAGCGGCCTTGTAAAGATCATCAAGGATCTGGACGGCGATCTGTCCGGCAAGGATGTGCTGATCGTGGAGGATATTCTGGATACCGGCGTCACCCTCTCGAACCTTGTGCCCATGCTCAAGATGCGCAACCCCAACTCGGTGAAGATCTGCACCATTCTGGACAAGCCCAGCCGCCGCAAGGCCGATATCCAGCCCGACTACGAAGGCTTCCAGGTGCCGGACGAGTTCGTGGTGGGCTACGGTCTGGACTACGATGAAAAATACCGCAACCTGCCTTATGTGGGTGTGCTCAAGCCTGAAGTTTACGAGAAGTGATTTCTCACACTATAATTCATCCAAGAACTGGAGTTGATTTTTTTGCAATCCAAGAGACCCCGTTTCAATCCGCTGATCCTGGCGCTGGCGCTGGCGGCGGTGCTGATGGTCTGGTCGGTGCTGGGCGGCACCGGCTCTGCCAGCAACTCTTCCATGGAGTATTCCACGGTGGTGCATTACTTTGAAAGCCTGCAGGTCACGCAGTTCTCGCTGGACCTGAACACCGGCGTCATCACCATGGACATCAAGGAAGGCGGCAAAAATAACCTGCCCCTGCCGGATACCACGGCCCCGAGCACCACACAGGCTACCGGCGGCCTGCTGAGCGGGATGCTGTCCTCCTCGGACAGCACTGCATCCGCTGCGCAGAAGAACAGCGACGGCACTGTGACGGTACGCTACAAGCTGCCCTATGCCTCCATGTTCGTCAAGTATGTGGGCGACTACATTGCCGCCTATGACGAAGCAAACCCGGATGCTCCCATGGTGTATGATTATACCCCTGTCAAGGAAAGCATCCCATGGATGGAGATCCTGTTCTATCTGGCAATGCTGGGCTGCACCGGCTTTTTGCTCTTCTCCATGATGCGCGGCGGCGCTGGCGGCGGCGGGATCATGAACGTTGGCAAGGCCAAGGTGAAGGATGAGCATGAGAACAAAAAGACGGCTACCTTTGCCGATGTTGCCGGTGAGGACGAGGAAAAGGAAGAGCTGAAAGAGGTCGTGGAGTTCCTCAAGAGCCCCGAAAAGTTCAACACTCTGGGTGCCCGCATCCCCCACGGCGTTCTGCTGGTAGGCCCTCCGGGCACCGGTAAGACCCTGCTGGCCCGTGCCTGCGCCGGTGAGGCCGGTGTGCCGTTCTATTCCATTTCCGGCTCTGACTTTGTGGAAATGTACGTCGGCGTGGGTGCATCCCGCGTGCGTGACCTGTTCGATAAGGCCAAGAAGTCCATGCCCTGCATCATCTTCATTGATGAGATCGATGCTGTGGGCCGTCAGCGCGGTGCCGGTCTGGGCGGCGGCCACGATGAACGCGAGCAGACCCTGAACCAGCTGCTGGTGGAAATGGACGGCTTTGAGGCCAACGACGGCATCATCGTCATGGCGGCCACCAACCGCGCCGACATTCTGGATAAGGCTCTGCTGCGTCCGGGCCGCTTTGACCGTCAGGTCTATGTGGGCCTGCCGGATGTCAAGGGCCGTGAGGAGATCCTCAAGGTCCACACCAAAAAGAAGCCGCTGGCCCCGGATGTCTCTCTCAGGGTCATTGCACAGCGCACCGCAGGCTTTGCGGGCGCAGACCTTGAGAACCTTGTCAACGAAGCGGCCCTGCTGGCTGCACGCCGCAACCGCAAGGCCATTACCATGGAGGATATCGAGGAAGCTTCCATGAAGGTCATGGCCGGCCCCGAAAAGAAGAGCCGCGTTGTGACCCCTGAGGAAAAGAAGTTGACTGCTTACCATGAGGCAGGCCACGCGGTGGCAGGCTTCTACTGCAAGCATCATCCCCGTGTGCACGAGATCACCATTATCCCCCGCGGTCAGGCAGGCGGCTACACGATGTATCTGCCCGAGAAAGACCGCAGCTATGTGACCAAGGGCGAAATGTTCGAGGATATCGTTTCCAGTCTGGGCGGCCGCGTGGCCGAACAGCTGATTTTGGAGGATATCTCCACCGGTGCCTCCAATGATCTGCAGCAGGCTACCAACATTGCCCGCCAGATGATCACCAAGTACGGCTTCTCGGAGCGGCTCGGCCCTGTGGTGTACGGCACCTCGCAGGAGGAGACCTTCCTAGGCCGCGATCTGGGTCAGGGCAAGGGCTACAGCGAGACCACTGCTGCCGAGATCGACGGCGAGATGCGGGATATCATCGACGAAGCCTACGAGACCTGCCGCCGCACCCTGACCGAGCACATTGATCAGCTGCACGCGCTGGCAAAGGCTCTGATGGAACGCGAAAAGCTCAATGAGCAGGAGTTCAACACCATCATGGCGGGCGGCACCCTGCCCCCGCGTGAAGGGGATGAGCCGGAGCAGACCGAGCAGGCTGCACCGGCCGAGACCGCAGAGCAGGCGCAGCCTGCAGAAGCTGCGGAGCCTGCCGAACAGGCCGAAACGGCCCAGCCGCTGCCGGAGACCGCTGCACCGGAAACGCCGGATGCACAGGACCCGCAGAACTGATTTGATCCAAATGGAAAGGAGCGAGTGTCGTGGAGGAAAATTTTAACCCGGTCGCACGGACCCGCGCAAACTATTACACCCCCGGCAGTCCGGTGCAGTTCGTCTGCGTGGAGCTGCTCAAGGGGGATGTCAGCGGTGAGCACGCGGTCTGCCTGACCTTCAAGAATATTTCCAAGGTGACGTTGACTGCGCTGGAGATCCACTTCAAGTGCAAGGGCGTGGACGGTGTGATCCTATGCGAAGACCGGTTCGAGTACCGCGATCTGGAAGTGAAGCCCGGCGAAATGTTTGGCATGGACGATGCCGTGTTCGTTACCTCCAAGGCGATCACCAGCGTGGATGTTTCGCTGTGCAATGTGTACAACGGCAAGCGGGTGGTGCATCTGGATGCCATCAAGCGCGTGCGCCTGCCTGCCCCCAAACGTCTGTCCGCAGAGCTGGAAAAGGCGCTGGAGGTCCGCATGAACCGCCCGGAGCTGAAGTATCAGCCTCAGGTGTTTGAAAACGGCTGGTACTGCGCCTGCGGTGCGTTCCATCCCAAGGAAGAAGATACCGTTTACTGCTCGGAGTGCGGCTGTGACCGCATCCTGCTGCAGAATGCGTTGAACACCCTGCTGCAGCCGGAACAGCCTGCCCAGACCGAGCCGGAGCTGGAAACTCCTCTGGCGCCACAGCCGGAACAGGAAGAGCCGACCCGTATCATGGGAGCCGCCCCTGTGCAGCCGGCACAGGAGGAGCCCACCCGCATCATGGGCGCACCGCGCCGCACGCAACCGCAGGAGCCTGCTGCAGAGCCGACCCGTATGCTGGATGACGGAATGCGGGAACAGTTCCCGGACAGGGCAGCGCGTGCACAGGCAGAGGAAGGCACTCGTGTGATGCCTGCCGCCTCCCGCCGTGCACAGCCGGCGGCCCAGCAGCCGGAGCCTGATTATGAGGACAATGAGGAGTACGAGGACGAGCGCGACAGCGTGGCAGAAACGCTGATCCGCTGGGTGCCGCCCATCACTGCCGTCATCTGCGCGGCTGTGGCGCTGTGCGGCTTCGTGTACTATCAGTTCGTACTGTAAACACAAACAGCAGCGGAGAGGGCTGATCTGCCTTCTCCGCTTTTTGCGTATCAGAAGGGAGAACCCGACTATGCCGGAAGAAGCCTTACAGGCCGCTTTTGAAATCAAGACCGCCTGCGATGAGATCAGCCGCCGCCTGCTGCGCTGGCACTGGGAGCACAAGCCCGGCTCCAACAGTCTGGGCGCATTGCTTGACCATATTGCCCAGCGCCAGCAGGAAAGCCCGGACTACTATGACCGGATGCCGGATCTTTCCGGCAAGAGCAGCTGGCAGCAGCTGGACACCACCATCTGTATGCGTGTGCTGCTGGACCCGGAAAAGGATGCGGAAAAGCCTCTGGATCTGCTGGGAAACACCAGCAGCCCGGGTGCAGCCCGCCGCGCCTGCAACACCGTGCGCACGGCCCGCAACGAAGCAGCCCACGCCACCGACCAGACCGACGCGGCGCAGGCAGCGATCCTGTTCAACGAAGCCATCGAATGTCTGGAGGATGCCTATGCGGGCACGGCTTTCCGGGAAAACGAGCTGGCCCGCTATTACCGTCAGGCAGAGGAGCTTTTGTCCCGCTGCGGGGCAAAGGAGCCTGTTGCATCCAGCCGTGCACCGGCTGAAGAAAAGCCTGCCGCCCGCAGTACATCCCGCCAGAGCACAAGGCAGTCCCAGAGCCGTAAAACGGGCAGCAGCCGCTCTTCCGGCAAGAGAACGGCAGCGCACAGCAATTCCGGCCGCAGCAGCTCTGCAAAGGGCCGCGGAAATACAAATTGTAAAAAGAAACGGAAAAATTCCGGCAATCAGACAGTCATGATCGTGCTGCTGGCGGCGCTGGTGCTGGGGCTGCTGGTGCGTGCCTGGAGCATGGGAGCAGTGTGACACGCCTGCTTTGAGAAAATGGTCGTTTTTTGCCGGGAGAAAAGGCCGTCTTTTGTGCACGGTCAATAAAAAAACAAATCGCATTCCGGGATAAACCGGAAAAAGCACATCTTGCAGGATGGGTGAAAGCGGTTTATAATAAGCATGAAAACGTTTACACACAACAATGCACCTCAAAAGAGGGAAGTACCGCGAATATGACCATCAGTGATATTGCAAAAATGGCTGGCGTGTCCAGTGCGGCCGTCAGCCGTTACCTGAACGGCGGGCCTCTGAGCGAGCAGAAGCGCGCCATCATCCGGGAGGTTGTGGAGAAGACCGGCTACCGCCCCGATACGACCGCTCAGACCCTGCGCACCGGTAAAGTGAATCAGGTCGGTGTGATCGCCCCCAGCATCGGCTCCCAGTCGGTCGGGCAGATCACCGCCGGGATCGCCAGTGAGCTGGATGCCAGAAACTATCTGTTGCTGCTGGGAAACACCGAGCTGGACGCCCAGCGGGAGCTGGGCTATCTGACTGCCATGCAGCGCAACCATGTGGCGGGCATTATCCTGCTGGGCAGCTACTATACCCCTCAGCTGGCACAGGCGCTGAAAAACTGCAGTGTACCGGTGGTGGTCACAGGCCAGCGTTTTCCGGAGGTGGCCTGCGTGTACAACGATGACCATACCGCCGCCCGGGAGCTGACCCAGCGGATGCTGGAGCATGGCCGCAGAAGGATCGTTTACATTGGCGGCTCCGAACGGGACGATGCCACCGGCATCCAGCGCCGGGAAGGCGTGCAGGATGCCTTGAGGGATGCAGGGCTGGACGGGGACCAGCTGCCCCGCATCTGCTGCAATGCATTCACCGTGGAAGAGGGGCAGCGCTGTATGCAGGAGCTGCTGACCCGCTGCCCGTTTCTGGATGGTGTGGTCTGCGTGACCGATACGGTGGCCTTTGGCGCCATGCATGCGCTCAAGCAGGCAGGACGGCAGATCGGACGGGATGTGGGCCTTGCCGGCATTGGCGACAGCTGGGCGGGCAGTGTGACCGACCCGGGTCTGGCCACGGTGCGGTTTTATCAGAAGCAGGTGGGGCAGGAAGCCGCCCGGATCCTGCTGCAGATGCTGGAAGAGAAGGAATATGGCGGCCCGGTGCGTCAGGTGACGCTGGGATATCAGGTAGTGGAGCGCGGTTCTCTGTAAACAGAGGGTAAGGATGATATGGATCGTAGATTGATTTTTCTGGATATTGACGGTACCTTGCTGCCGCCGGGGGATATGCTGATCCCGGAAAGCACACTGGCCGCACTGGACTGCGCCAAAACAAACGGGCACAGGCTGTTTTTGTGCACCGGCCGCAACCACCGCATGACCGAGCCGCTGCTGCGCCACAGCTGCTTTGCGGGCGCGGTATGCAGTGCAGGCGGTTATGTGCTGTGCGATGGCAAGACTCTGGTGGATATCCCCATGGAGCCGCAGCAGGCCGAAGGCGTGCGCGCGGCGCTGGAACGCCATGGCGTGGAGTGCACGCTGGAAGCCCGGGATGCCACTTTTGGCGGTGTTAAGATGGTGCAAAGGTGGAATTTTATCCACCAAAAGAATGGAGCACCGCTGAACAGCGAAGCAGAGCGCTGGCGCAAAGCCATGGAAGAGGGTATGTCCATCCTGCCGCTTTCCGATTACAAAGGGGAACCGCTGTATAAGATCGTATTTATTGCCGACCACGAAAGCGACCTTGCCGAGGCAAAGCGGCTCTATGCGGATCAGTTCGTGTTCTGCGAGAGCAAGCTGGACAGCCTGACCGATGGCTTTGTGAATGGTGAGCTCATCAACCGCAAATTTGATAAGGGCACCGGCATCAAGGCCATCTGTGACCATCTGGGCTGCACGCTGGCAGATACCATTGGCTTTGGCGACAGCGATAACGATCTGCAGATGACCGATGTGGCAGGCATCAGCGTGTGCATGGCCAATGGCTCTGAAACACTGAAAAAGCGCTGTGACCGCATTGCGCCCTCAGTATATGAGGACGGCATTGCAAAGGAGTTCAAGGCGCTTGGCCTGATCTGAACAAAAACAACAAAGGCTGCGGCAGGGAGAAGACCCGGGCCGCAGCCTTTTTTCTGCTACATCGCCGGAGCACAATAAAATAATTTTACAAACCGGAAAAATGTGGTAGAATAAAACAAAGCGCCGGAGAGCCATCCGGCAAAAAGGGAGGAATTATCATGTGTTCCGTTCTGGAAGTATGTGTGGACAGCACCGCCAGTGCGCTGGCGGCAAAGCGCGGCGGTGCCGACCGGCTGGAACTGTGTGCCGACCTCATTGTTGGCGGCACAACGCCCAGCCTGACGCTGGTGCAGCAGGTCAAGGCAGAGACCGGCCTGCCGGTGCGGGCGCTGCTGCGGCCCCGCTTTGGCGATTTCTGCTATGACAGCTATGAGCTTGCCCAGATGGAACAGCTGGCTGCAGAGCTGGTGGAAGCCGGGGCAGACGGCATCGTGACCGGTGTGCTGACCCCGGAGGGTGCGCTGGATGCAGGAGCCATGCAGCCCATCTATGCGGCGGCACGCAAGGCAGCAGAGAAGGCGGGCCGTCCGGTGGCGTGTACCCTGCACCGCGCTTTTGACGTCTGCGCGGACCCCTTTGCCGCGCTGGAAACAGCCCGGGAGATGGGCCTTTGTACCATCCTCACCAGCGGACAGGCGGCCAGCGCGCCGCAGGGCGCTGCACTGCTGCGGCAGCTGACAGAGCGTGCAGGAAAGGATGTGGAGATTCTGGCAGGTGCCGGGGTCTCGGCACAGAACATCCCGGTGCTGGCCGCGCAGACCGGTGTGCGGGCATTTCACCTTTCCGGCAAACAAGTGCTGCAAAGCCGCATGACCTTCCGGCGCGAGGGCGTGCCCATGGGCCTGCCCGGCTTTTCGGAGTTTGAGGTGTGGCAGACCAGCGAAGCAAACATCCGTGCTGCACGGCAGGCATTGGATAGCCTTTAAAAACCGAATAAAACGAAAGCGCTCTCCCAACGGAAACCCGGTGGGAGAGCGCTTTTTTATGATGATGAATTTGAAGGGTGAAGATAGCTTAGTAATGCAGCTCGTCGCCGGTCAGTGCTTCCAGCACCGGCAGCATGGCAACAGCTTCGGCCTTGGCAGCGGGCAGGTCCATATCGCGGTAGTTGCCGCACTCCACTTCGCTGGCACCGGGCACTGCGCCCTCAAAGCCAGCCATGAAGCGGAAGGACTCCACCGTCAGCTCCAGTGCCTCGGCGGGAGTCAGGCCGCGGGTGAGCAGATAGAAGCCGGTGCGGCAGCCCATGGGGCCAACGTAGATCACGCTGTCTTTAAAGGCGCTGTTGCGTGCATAGGTGGCAAACAGATGCTCCAGCGTGTGGGCGGCACCGGTGGTCAGGTAGTCGCCGTGATTGGGCTTTTTCATGCGGATGTCCCAGGTGAGAACATCGCCGTCCTGACGGCTCAGATACATGCCGCGGTCCAGCTTGGTATGGTCAACACAGAAGCTTGCAATGCGTTCCATGAGTTTTTCTCCTTTGGCTTATGCCTGCAGGCGCTGCACGCTGCCGTGCGCGCAGTCCACAGCGACCATCAGGCCGTCACGGATGTGGCTGGTGGCACCGGCAGCACCCACGACGGTAGGCTTGAGCAGGGCCTTGCCGGCAATGGCGGCATGGCTGTTCAGGCCCGGCTCTTCCACCACCAGAGCGGCGGCGTCGCGCACATAGCTCAGCATTTCGTTGCTGGTAGCGGGGACCACCAGCACCATGCCGGGCTTGAACTTTGCACGCACCTCTTCCAGAGTGCGGCAGACGCAGGCCTTGCCGGTAGCGCTGGTCACATCGGCATTCTCACGGCCAACGCCCACGCCGGTAGCCAGACAGTTGCCCACCATGTGGATCTTGATCATGTTGGTGGTGCCGGACACGCCCACGGGCACGCCTGCGGTCACGACCGCCAGCTCACCGTTGTGCAGGTAGCCGTTCTCCTTGGCCAGAGAGGTGGACATTTCGATCAGCTCATCGGTGCTGTGTGCCAGAGGCATCATCAGCGGGGTGATGCCCCAGCTCAGGGCCAGCTGACGCTGTACCTGCTCCTTCATCACACAGGCGATAATGGGCTGCTCCGGGCGGTACTTGCTCAGCAGACGGGCGGTGTTGCCGGACTCGGAAACGGTGACGATGGCTGCGGCGTTCACGTCCTTGGCGGTCAGGCAGGCAGCGTGTGCAGTGGCATCGCTCACGCTGATCTTGCCGGTGTTCTCGGTGAGGGGGACAAAGCGGGCGTGGTTCTCCTGCTCGGTGCGCTCAGCAATGGCAGACATGGTCTTGAGAGCATCCACCGGATAAGCACCGGCAGCAGTCTCGCCGGAAAGCATGATGGCAGAGGTGCCGTCATAGATGGCATTTGCCACGTCGGAGATCTCGGCACGGGTGGGGCGGGGGTTCACGATCATGCTGTCCAGCATCTGGGTAGCGGTGACGATGGGCTTGCCAAAGGAGAAGGAGCGCTCGATGATGTTCTTCTGGATGCCGGGCAGCTCGGTAAAGTCGATCTCAACGCCCAGATCGCCGCGGGCCACCATGACGGCATCGGCAGCAGCCAGAATGCTGTCGATGTTGTTCACGCCCTCACGGTTCTCGATCTTGGCGATGATGCGGATGTCGGAATCGTACTCGTTGAGCAGGTTGCGGATGTCGTACACATCCTGCGCAGTGCGCACGAAGGAAGCAGCGATGAAGTCGAAGCCCTGCTGTGCGCCGAAGATGATGTCATCGCGGTCGCGCTGGCTCATATACGGCATGGACAGGTGCACGCCGGGTACATTGACGCCCTTCTTGTTCTTGATCTTGCCGTTGTTCAGCACCTTGCAGACGATGTCCGTATCGTTCACAGTGATGATCTGCAGCTTGATCAGGCCGTCGTCCAGCATGATGGTGCCGCCGGGCTGCACGTCCTGCGGCAGGTCCTTATAGGTAATGGAGCAGATCTCCTTGGTGCCCTCCACATCCCGGGTGGTCAGGGTGAAGGTCTGGCCTGCTTCCAGCATTTCGGTGCCGTTCTTGAAGTCCTTCAGGCGGATCTCGGGGCCCTTGGTGTCCAGCAGGGCAGCGACCGGCTTGCCCAGCTCTTCACGGATGGCCTTCAGCTTTTCAAAGCGGCCCAGATGCTCCTCGTGAGAGCCGTGGGAAAAATTAAAACGGGCAACATTCATGCCGTTGGCGACCAGCTCGCGCAGAACGCCTTCCTGATCGGTGGACGGGCCCAGAGTGCAGATGATCTTTGTTTTTCTCATATACTTTTACTACCTCCAACTACAACTTCACATTCTCTATTTTGCGGCAGGCTGTCCGCTGTCATACAGACAGCTGCGCGCGGCCAACGGGAAAAATCCCGTGCTGTGGTACAAAAGCGGAAAAATCCTGTGGTTCAAAACTTTTCCACCTATTATTATATCTGCTGGGATACAATAGGGCAAGGAAAATTTTGCGCTGTGGCTGAATTTTTTAGGCGGTCAAGAAATCTTTGCCACGAAATGACGTATTTACGCTCAAAAACGAAAAAACGCCCGGTCGGTTCGTGAACAAAATGACGAACATTTTGGTGAAAATGACGGATATTTGCGGGAGGGCGAAAAAGCTTGCATCCGGTGCGGGATTTGCTTATAATGATAAGTAAAGATAGTATCACTTATCCGGGGCATGCTCCGGAGGAAATGGAGAAAAAACGATATGGAGAAGCGTGTTTTTCTGATCGTCCTTGACAGCTTTGGGATCGGTGCAGAGCCGGATGCCGCCGCCTTTGGTGACGAAGGCACCAACACCCTGGGCGCCATTGCAAAGCATCCCAACTTCAACTGCCCCAACCTGCGCAGACTGGGCATGTTCAACATCGATGGCGTCACGGCAGGCGAAAAGACCGATGCACCCATCGGTTCCTTTGCCCGCCTGCAGGAGCAGAGCATGGGCAAGGATACCACCATCGGCCACTGGGAGATCGCGGGCGTTGTCAGCCCCAAACCGCTGCCCACCTTCCCGGAGGGCTTTCCGGAGGCGCTCATCCACGAGTTTGAGGAAAAGACCGGCCACAAGGTGCTGTGCAACAAGCCCTATTCCGGTACGCAGGTGCTGAAGGATTACGGCGAGCAGGCCATGAAAGAAAACGCCCTTATCGTCTACACCAGTGCCGACAGCGTATTTCAGGTGGCCGCCAACGAAGAGCTGGTGCCGGTGCATGAGCTTTACCGCTACTGCGAGATCGCCCGCGAAATGCTCAAGGGCGAGTACGGTGTGGGCCGCGTGATCGCACGCCCCTTCCTGGGCCATACTGCCGACACCTTCTACCGCACCACCAACCGCCACGATCTGAGCCTGAAGCCGCCCCGCGCCACCATGCTGGATCTGCTGAAGGACGCGGGCAGGGATGTCATCGCCGTGGGCAAGATCTTCGATATCTTTGACGGCGAGGGCGTGACCGAGAAGATCAAGACCACCGGCAATACCAACGGCATCGCCTTCACCAAGGCACTGCAGACCCGCGACTTTGAGGGCCTTGCCTTTGTAAATCTGGTGGACTTCGATATGCTCTACGGCCATCGCCGTGATGTGGCGGGCTATGCCGCCGCTGCTACGGAGTTCGACAGGTTCGTGGCAGACTTCATCCCCGGGATGCGGGAGGGCGATCTCCTGATGGTGACGGCTGACCACGGCTGTGACCCGTCCTATACCAAGACCACCGACCACACCCGCGAGTATGTGCCGTACCTGATCTGCGGCAAGGGCGTGAAGCCCGGCGTTGACCTTGGCACCCGTCTGTGCTTTGGCACCATTGCCCGGACCATCTGCGAGTATCTGGATGTGGATGCTTCCAGTCTGGATGGCAAGAGCGTCTGGAATGAGATCAAAGCGTAATGATTTTATAGAATGAGAAAGCCGCCTGCATTGGTTCAAGATGCAGGCGGCTTTTTTATGCGGTTCAGCGGCACGGCCTTTCTGGTGAAAAAGCAAAACAGGAAATGACCGCAGTCGTTTCCTGCTTTGCAAATAAAATAATATTTCCGCTATAGAGTTCGGAGCTTACACAGAGGAGATTTCAAATCGTCAGGCCGCGTCGTTCTGCTGCGAAGCGGCATCCTGAATGGCACCCCAGATGGAGGAAGCCGCATTGTAGATGGACGATGCAGCCTGTTCCACCTCTTCCTGCGTGGGCAGGGAGATAGACGGGGCTTCGGCAGGTGTGTCCCCGCCGGTCTCGCCCTCAGCGGGAGCTTCCGGCTCCGGCGTCTGGGTGTCGGCAGGCTGCTCTGCATCTGCAGGCTGGTCGGCCGGGACGGTCTCTTCCGGCACGCTCTCGGCGGGCACTTCCTCGGGAACGCTCTCGGCAGGCACCTCCGAAACAGCAGCGTTCGGGTCGGTGGTGGGGGTGAACACCTCGGTCTTTTCCGGTTTCTGGGTGGTGTCGGCAACGGTGCCCTCACCGCCCAGCACGGACGCGAGCATTTCCCTGGCCTTGCTTACAGAAGAATCGTCCGGCTTCATGACGTAGAGCTTCTGTCCCTTGGCAGAGTAGCACTTGGTGCTGCTGGAGCTTGTGCCGGTGACGGTATAGCTTTCAATATCCCACTCGGCAAAGTCGCTCAGCTGCATCCGCACCAGCGCACTGATCTGATCCTGTGAAAAGCTGGTCACAAAGCAGTCGGAGGCGGCATCCATGATCTTGGAAAAGCCCATCAGCAGGGCAGGGGATTTGATCTTGTTCAGCATGGCATCAATCACCTTCATCTGGTTGATGCCGCGCTGGATATCGCCGGACGCAAAGGCGTGGCGTTCGCGGGCAAAGGCCAGTGCGGACTTACCGTCCAGATGGTTCCAGCCCTCTACAAAGGTGGTGGGATCGTAGTATCCGGGGCTGCCCACCGAGGTGAACGCCTGATCGGAGTAGACATCCACACCGCCCAGCGCATCGATGATGCTGATGAAGCCTGCAAAGTTGATACGGATGTATTGATCCACGTTGACGCCGTACAGGTTGCCCAGCGTTTCCATGCTGGTCTCCACGCCGTACAGACCGGCGTGGGTCAGCTTGTCCTTGCTGCTGGTACCGGCAAGGTCTACGTAATAGTCGCGGGGCGTATTGACGAGGGCCACCCGCTTGGTGACAGGGTTCACGGCAGCAAGGATGTTCACGTCGCTGCGGGCATTTTCAGTCAGCTCGCCGCGGGTATCCACACCGCTGAGGTAGATCACAAAGGGCTCTTTGGTGATCTTGTTGGCCTCGGCACCGGTGAGCAGGCCGGAGGTCATGCTGCCCAGAGCGGAAAGGCCCTGCTGGGCCCAGAAGCAGCCCAGCGCCATGGCGGCGCACAGGAATACCGAGAACACCCGGGCCACCTTGCCGGGAACGTTGTACTCCTGACAGCGCTTTACCAGCAGCCACAGCAGCGCCAGCAGCGCGGCCAGAATGACCAGATACAGAACTGGAAGCATCTGGGTGCGCCACAGCTGCACCAGAGCCAGAACACTTAAAAGGCCTTGTAAGATCAGCAAAATATTCCCCCATTTGGAAGGTACTGCCACGGCTCCGTCCACGGGCGGATGCGCCTGCGGCGGTACCGGTGCATCGTGATGCTTGTGCGTGGGCTTCTGGGCAGAAGGACGCTTGGGCGGCGGGGTCTGCGGCGGTTCCGGAGGAGTCTCGGAAAAGAACGCCGAGCTGTCCACCTCAATGGGCGCAGTATCCTCGGAGCCTTCCTTGCGGCTGATGTGCCGCAGAGAACGGCGGTCTTCGTGGGAACGATCGTTTTCATCCATCATTCAAAACCACTCCTTTTTGTCAGGAAACAGGTACAATGGTCAACACTGCACGGGCGGGAAGGCAGGTAGCGGTCTGATCCTCGTTGGAAAGCCAGCCAAAGCCTTCACAGATGTGATCCGGGCAGGGCGAATCCACGAACCGGGCTGCACCGTCCTTGATCTGGATGTGGACGGTATAGTAACCGGTGTCCACATCATAGGTCTCATCCACGTCCAGCGGCAGGTTCATGGTGGTGTTGTTGTCGCCATAGATCAGCTCGGCCCGCAGCCCGGAGCCGGAAGCGTGCACGCGGCGTACCACCAGCAGCACAGCGGCAATGGCCAGAATGACCACGGCAAACAGAAGATTGGTAAGCAGCTTTTTGTTTTTCATGCGTTAATCCTTGATCTGTAATTGTTCCAGCTCAGCCAGCCACAGTGCGGCACAGGCATCGCTGGGCATCCGCCAGTCACCGCGGGGCGAAAGGGTCACGCTGCCCACCTTGGGGCCGTCGGGCAGGCAGCTGCGCTTGAACTGCTGGGCAAAGAACCGCCAGTAGAAGTTGCGCAGCCACTTGTACAGCACACTGTCCGGGTACTCCGGCCGGCCTGCGAATGCAGCCTTTGCCAGCCGGAAGATTTTGGCCGGGCCAAAGCCGAAGCGCAGCACCTGATACAGGTAGAAATCGTGCAGCTCGTAAGGCCCCACAAGGTCCTCGGTTTTCTGCGCGATCTCGCCGTCCTTGGCGGGCAGCAGCTCCGGGGAGACAGGGGTATCCAGAATATCCAGCAGCACCGTGCGCAGGGCATCGGTGGCGGCAATGTCGGCTTCGTAGCGCACAAGGTGGCGCACCAGCGTTTTGGGCACACCGGCGTTGACGCCGTACATGCTCATGTGGTCGCCGTTGTAGGTGGCCCAGCCCAGCGCCAGCTCCGAAAGGTCGCCGGTGCCCACCACGAGACCGCCGGTGCGGTTGGCGGTGTCCATCAGCTCCAACGTGCGCACGCGGGCCTGTCCGTTTTCAAAGGTGACGTCCAGCACGCTCTCATCCTGACCGATGTCCGCAAAATGGCTGTGCACGGTGTTGGCAATATCGATCTCCTTAAAGGAGACCTGCAGCTCATCGCACAGGATCTCTGCATTGCTGCGGGTGCGCTTTGTGGTGCCGAAGCAGGGCATGGTCACAGCCAGAACATCCCGGGCGGGGCGGCCCAGCTGCTTCATGGCACGCACGGCCACCAGCAGCGCAAGACAGCTGTCCAACCCGCCGGAAATGCCGATGACCGCCGTTTTGGCGTGGGCGTGATCCAGACGCTTGGCAAGGCCGTCTGCCTGCATCTTCAAAATAAGCTCACAGCGTTCAGCGCGGCGCTTGGGGTCGCCGGGCACAAAGGGCGCGGGATCGATCCAGCGGGTCAGCACGGTCTCCACCGGCTCCAGATCGAACTCCACGGTCTGGTAGCCCTCACCGGCCGGCTCAAAGCTGGTGTTGCGGGCACGCTCGGCTTCCATGCGCTGGCAGTCGATCTCGGTCTCGGCACAGCCGCCGTCAAAGGGGGCGTTCTCAGAGAGGACGGTGCCGTTCTCGGCAATGAGGTCATGTCCGGCAAACACCATGTCCTGCGTGCTCTCACCGTGCCCGGCGGAAGCATAAAGGTAGCCGCACAGCAGGCGGGCAGACTGGTTGGACACCAGTGCCCGGCGGTACTCGGCCTTGCCGACGGTCTCATCGCTGGCGGAAAGATTTGCGATCACGGTCGCACCGGCCAGCGCGTGGAAGGTGGAGGGCGGCAGGGCGCTCCACAGATCTTCGCAGATCTCCACACCCAGCACAAAGCTGGGCATCTGGCGGCAGCGGAACAGCAGGGAGGTGCCAAAGGGGACCTGCTGACCGCACACCTCCGTCAGCTCCACCTCGGTGCTGCCCGGGGTGAACTGGCGCTTTTCGTAGAACTCGCCGTAGTTGGGCAGATAGGTCTTGGGCACAAGGCCCAGGATCCTGCCATGGCACAGCACGGCGGCGCAGTTGTACAGCTTGCCGTGCACCAGCAGCGGCAGGCCGACCAGAGCCACCACGTCCAGCTCCTGCGTTTCAGCCAGCAGGGCGCTCAAAGCGTCCAGCGCGCCGGTCTGCAGAGTACGCTGCAGAAACAGGTCGCCGCAGGTATAGCCGGTCAGGCAGAACTCGGGGAACACGGCCAGCTTCACGCCGCGGGCTGCGGCTTTGCGCAGAGCCTCGGTGATCTGCCGGACGTTATAGGCGCAGTCGGCCACCCGCAGTGCGGGAGAAAGGGCGGCTGCTTTCAAAAAACCATCTTTCATCGGAGGTTTTCACATCCTGTCTTTCTTAGTTGACTGCAATTTCCTGCAGTGCACATAGTATACCACAAACAGACCCAAACGGGAAGTAAAAGAACAATGACAAAAACAAAACAGCATCGTCCGCTCCCGACGGAGAAAGCGGGAAGGACAAAAAATAAAAAATCCCACACAAAAATGTGCGGGAAGCAAAGACTGAGAAATGGAAAACGAGATAGACCGTAAGCCGGGTTCTGTATTAAACGACGATCTGTCTAG
>OJNK01000321.1_pt1 | contig 35310 bp, 24 predicted proteins | sample 1597811 | NCBI WGS metagenome assembly OJNK01 (sample SAMN00265073, study PRJEB22529) | human gut metagenome
GGGTACCGCCTTTTCCTGTTGCACAACCCTGTGCCGCTGCGGTATACTATCAGCAAAAGGGGAGTGAGACAAGATGCGCAGACGGACTTTTCTGGCCGGGCTGGGCCTTGCTGCGCTGCAGCTGGCAGGCTGTGCCGCGCAGCCGCAGACCGTGCCGGACTTTGTGCTGACCTATGCCGACAACCAGCCTGCCGGGTATCCCACCACGCAGGGTGCGCAGTATTTTGCAGACCTTGTGCAGCAGCAGACCGGGGGCAGGGTGGTCGTTCAGGTCAAGGCGAACGGCGAGTACGGCTCAGAGCAGCAGGTGTGGGAGCAGCTTGCCATTGGCGGCGTGGATTTTGCGCGTGTGTCACTGTCGGTGGCCGCCGATGATCTGCCCCGGCTCAATGTGCTGCTGCTGCCGTACCTCTATCGGGATGCCGACCATATGTGGCGTGTGCTGGATGGCAGCATCGGGGAGGCGTTTTTGCAGGATTTTACCGCGCAGGGCATGGTGGGCCTGAGCTGGTATGACGCGGGTGCCCGCTCCTTCTATGCCCGTCAGCCGGTGCGCAGCCTGAGCGACCTGCAGGGCAAGACCATCCGCGTACAGGACTCGCAGATCGTGATCGATATGATCCGCCTGCTGGGTGCAGTGCCGGAAACTTCGGCCTACAGTGACGTCTACTCGGCCTTTGAGACCGGACAGATCGATGCCGCTGAGAACAACTGGCCGGCCTACTATTCCATGGAGCACTACAAGGTGGCGCGGTACTACATGGCCGATGAACATAGCCGCGTGCCGGAGGTGCAGCTTGCTTCCGGCCGCACATGGAATGCACTGCCGGAGGAATACCGGCAGATCCTGCAGGAATGCGCCCGGGCATCGGCACAGTATGAGCGCCAGCTCTGGGCACAGGAGGAAACAACGGCCCGCGAAGCGGCGTTGGCGGGTGGGTGCCGGGAATTGCCGCTGCCCGAAGAAGAAATGCAGAACTTCCGCCAGCTGGTGCAGCCGCTGTACCAGAAATACTGTGCCGACTATCTGCCGGTGGTGGAAGAGATACAGCGGAATTGAGGCCGCTAAAGAATGATTCAAAAAGACTCTCTTAATATTTCCTAAGAAATCTTTCGTGGAAAACGCGGCAGCGGGCTGGTATACTGAAAGAAATGAATGAAAACTGGGAGGAAAAGAGAATGGCAGGACAGACGATTCTGATCGTGGAGGACGACCCGGACATCCGGGACGGTGTGCGCATCCTGCTGGCAGGGGAAGGCTATCATATTCTGGAGGCGGAAAACGGCCTGCGGGCATTGGAACTGTTCAACCCGGAGGTGGATCTTGTCATTCTGGACATCATGATGCCGGGCATGAGCGGCCTGCGCGTGTGTGAGGAGCTGCGCAAGAGCTCAACGGTGCCCATCCTGTTCCTCACCGCAAAATCGCAGGAATCCGATAAGCTGCTGGGCCTGACTGCGGGCGGCGACGACTATCTGGCAAAACCCTTCTCCTTTACGGAGCTCAGTGCCCGGGTCAAGGCACTGCTGCGCCGGTACTGCGTCTATCTGGGCAAGGAGCAGGCGCCGCAGAAGCCGCGCAACACCACGCTGGAAGCGCACGGCGTGCGGCTTGCGCTGGACTGCAACCGGGTATGGGTGGATGAGCGGGAGGTGGACCTGACCGAGACCGAATACAAGATCCTGCGGCTGCTGATGCAGAACCCGCAGCGCATCTATTCCATCCAGGTCATCTACGAAACGGTGTGGAACGAGCCTTATTATTATGTCTCCAACGGCACGGTGATGGTGCACATCCGCAATCTGCGCATGAAGGTGGAGGATGATCCGCAAAACCCCGCCCGTATCTGTACCGTGTGGGGCAAAGGCTACCGCTTTGCTGCCGGAGAGGAAGGCCGCTTATGAAAGAGCATCACGGCCTTGCAAAGCAGTTCATACGCATCATTGCACTGGCGGCGCTGGAAAGCGTGCTGCTGCTGACAGTATCGCAGGTGGTGCTTGCCAAGGGGCTGCGCTTCTGGTTCAGCCGCACGGAGGTACAGCAGCACGCCACCCAGAAACAGGTGCAGGAGCTGCAAAGCTATGTGACCGAACATCACCTTGCCAGTACCGATGTAAAGGAATTGACAGACTGGAGCCATAAGCGGCGCTATACCCTGCTGGAACTCTACCGGGGCCAGACGATGATCTACTCTTCGTTTGCACCCAAAGACGGGATGATCTCGTTTCTGCCGCAGAACGGCACATCGGATCAGAACCCGGGTGTTCTGGTGGATAAGACCGGCGTTTACGATTGGCTGCCCTGCTACACGCTCACCTTTGCAGACGGCGAGGTGAGCGCGATGCTCTATTACAACGGCTTCAATACCTATTACGGCATCGGGTGCGAAATCTTGCTTTGCCTGTGCATCTTATGGTGGTTCCCGAGCCTCTTCCTGCTGCACTGCCGCAGGATCGTGCGCTACGTCGTGCAGCTCAGCGAGGAGATCCAGGCCATGGAGGGCGGCGATCTGGATCACCCCATTACCATCCGCGGCAGCGATGAGATCACCACGCTGGCGTCCTGTCTGGATTCCATGCGGGTGACCTTGCGCCAGCAGCAGGAAGAGGAGGCGCAGGCGTCGGCCAAGGTGAAGAACCTCATCACCGAAATGTCACACGACCTGCGCACGCCGCTGACCACCCTGCTGCTGTATACCGAGATCCTGCGCTGCCGCAAGTACGAAACACCGGAACAGGCTGACAATTACCTGAACAAGATCGACGCGAAGGCCCGGCAGATCAAGCAGCTTTCGGATAATCTGTTCGAGTATGCGCTGGTCACCCGGGATACCGTGGCCGTGCTGGACCCGCCCGCACATTTTTCAGCTGTGTTTGAAGAGCCGCTCACGGAAATGGTGGAAACGCTGCAGCAGCGCGGCTTTGCCTGCGCGCTGGAACTGGGCGATGAGGACGTGCTGCTCTCGGTCAGCGGGCAGTATGTGCGCCGCATTCTGGATAACATCACCTCCAATCTGCTCAAGTATGCAGATCCGGACAGGGATGTTGTCGTGCGCTTCGTGCAGGAGGGGAGCAGAGCGGGGCTTTGTTTTGAGAACTGCGTGCTGCCGGTGCCTGCTTCCTCAGAGAGCACCAAGGTGGGCCTGCCCAGCATCGAAACCATGATGGAAAAAATGCAGGGTGTCTGCCGCATTGAGCAGCCGGAGGGCGTTTTCCGCATGACACTGCTGTTCAAAACAGCAAAAGAGCAACTTTAGAACTGCTGCATGAGAGTGCGGCAGTTTTTTGTTGTCAGCTGCTGTACCCTCTCAGCTTTGGCGGTGCGGAAAAGGCTGTGGCTTTGCAGGGGCTTTCCCCATGGAAAAGCTGACGCTGTCTTTTTTCATCTTAACCACTCTTAAGAAATTCCTGCCCCTTTTCCTAAGAATCATCCTGTATACTTCCAGATATTGGCGGGGGAGTACCACCGCTGTACACAATACAGGAGGGGCGATACAATGCTGCGAAAGAAAAACAGCGAGCCGGCGCAGCTGCCGGAGGCCCGGCAGGAGCTGCTGGAATTTGAAAGCCCAGCGGTGCAGCCGGGCAAAAAAGACCCGAAACAGTTTTTGAAGCACGACTGGAAAAAGATCACGGCGGTGGTGTGCGTGGCGGCGGTGGCCGCTGCGGTGCTGCTGCCCAAAACCAGCAAAAAGGACGTGCAGGCCAGCACCCAGTATGTGGAAGCAGCGCTGGAACGGCGCGATATCACCAACACCTTCAGCGGTTCCGGAACCATTTCCGCAGCCAATACCTATACGGTCAAGTCGCTGGTGAAGGGTACCGTGCTCACCGCCGATTTCGAGGTGGGTGATACCATCGAAAAGGGAACGGTGCTGTATACCATCGACAGCTCAGACGTTGCTACCAGCGTGGAAAAGGCCCAGCTCGCTCTGGAGCAGGCGCAGCGCAGCTACGACGATGCCGCCGATGCCCAGTACATCCGCAGTGTCATTGGCGGCACAGTGGCTTCCATCAAGGTCAAGGCCGGTGACTACGTAACCGCCGGGCAGGAGATCGCCACCGTGCGGGACGATTCCAGCCTGCTGCTCACGCTGGAATTCCCGGCGGCAGATGCTTCCAATTTTGCCGTGGGTCAGGCTGCACAGGTCATGCTCAACGGTACCTTTGAGACCCTTTCCGGCACGGTGCAGGCTGTGGCCGGTACCGATACCATCAGCAGCGGCAATCTGCTGGTGCGCACCGTGACCATTGCGGTGCCGAACAACGGCAGCCTGACCACCGCACAGGCGGCGTCGGCCTCCATCAATGGCGTCAGTGCGTTGGCCTCGGCCCGGTTCGATTACCAGCGCCAGCAGACCGTCACAGCCACCACCAGCGGCACCGTGTCCGCTGTCTGTGTCAAAGAGGGCACTGCCGTTGCGGCGAACACGGCCATTGTGCAGCTTTCCGGCACCGAGCTGAGCAGGCAGGTGCAGTCCGCTGCCGACAGTCTGCTGAACGCACAGCTTTCCATGAGCGACACCGAAAAACAGATGGAAAACTATACCATCACCTCGCCCATCAGCGGCACCGTGATCCAGAAGAATGTCAAGGCCGGTGACACTGTGGGCACCGACACGGCTTCCAGCGAGACGCTGTGCACCATCTACGACCTGAGCTATCTGGAAATGACCCTGAATGTGGACGAGCTGGAGATCCTCTCCATCAAGGAGGGTCAGAACGTCACCATCACGGCAGACGCCATCTCGGACCGCACCTTTACCGGCGTGGTCACCAGCGTTTCCGCTGCAGGCACTACCACCGGCGGCACCACTACCTACCCGGTGACCATCCGCATTGATGATACCGGCGACCTGCTGCCCGGCATGAATGCCACGGCCGAGATCGAGGTGAGCAGTGCCGAGAACGCCCTCACCATTCCCAATGGCGCGGTGGTGCGCGGCAATTATGTGCTTGTCACCAAGGACTCGCCCAGTGCCGTCAACGCCGTGCAGGATATGACTGCGCCGGACGGCTATGTGTACGTAAAGATCACCACCGGCACCAGCGACAACGATTCGATCGAGGTGACCGGCGGCCTGCAGGAGGGCGACACCATCGCCTACGATGCCAACGCTGCTGAAAAGCAGAACGCCAGCGACAGCATGGAATTCATGGTGGGCCCGGGCGGCACCATCGCCTACGATGCCGACGCTGCTGAAAAACAGAACGCCAGCGGCAGCGGCGGGCACGGCGGAGGAAACGGAGGCCCCGGCGGCGGAGGCCCGGGAGGTGGCTTCTGATGAGTGCCCTCATTGAATTTGATCATGTGTGCAAGTATTACCAGATGGGCGATACCCTTGTAAAGGCTGCAGATCATATTTCGATGCAGATCAACAAGGGCGAGTTCGTGGCCATCGTGGGCCAGTCGGGCTCCGGCAAATCCACCTGCATGAACATCATCGGCTGTCTGGATGTGCCCACGGCGGGTACCTATAAACTCAATGGCCGGGATGTGGGCAGAATGAGCCGCGATGAACTGGCCGAGATCCGCAACGAGCTGCTGGGCTTCATCTTTCAGCAGTATAATCTGCTGCCCAAGCTCAGCCTGATGGAAAACGTGGAGGTTCCGCTGGTGTATGCCGGGGTGCCGCGCGGGGAGCGTCACCGCCGTGCCGCCGCCGCACTGGAGAGGGTGGGCCTTGGCGATAAGCTCCGGAATAAGCCCAACCAGCTTTCCGGCGGTCAGCAGCAGCGTGTTTCCATCGCGCGAGCGCTGGCAGGCCGTCCGGCTGTCATTCTGGCCGATGAGCCCACCGGCGCACTGGACAGCCACACCGGCCGTGAGGTACTGAAAATGCTGCAGGAGCTGCACCGGCAGGGCAATACCGTGGTGCTCATCACCCACGATAACTCCATTGCCGTGCAGGCCCAGCGCATCATCCGACTGGAAGACGGCCGTGTGGTGTACGACGGCGATGCCCACGCACCCGAAGCCGTGGTGCAGCCCGGCTGTGGGATCAGGACGGAACAGGAGGGGAGCGCATCATGATCTATGAGACCTTCCGCGAGGCTGTCCAGAACATCTGGAGCAACAAGTTCCGCACCTTCCTCACCATGCTGGGCATTATCATTGGCGTGACGGCGGTCATCGTCATCGTGGGTCTGGGCAACGGCATGACCCAGAGCATCGCGTCCAGCTTTGCAGACCTTGGCACCAATATCATCAGCGTGCAGGTCATGGGCTACGGCTCCCGCTCGGTGGAGGTGGAGGATGTTTACAGCCTCGTGGATGCCCACCCGGATCTGTTCGAGGCGGTGTCGCCGACAGCCAGCATCAACGGCACCGTGAAGGTGGGCACCACCAGCTACAGCAACACCTCCGTCAAGGGCGTGAGCGAGAGCTATCTTGGGATGAGCGGCTACACCGTCCGCGTCGGACGCGGCATCAACTATGTGGATCTGACCGACAACAAGAAGATCTGCGTTGTGGGCGACTATATCAGCCGTGTGGCCTATGGCGGCAATGCCGTGGGCCAGACCATCAAGATCGGCTCGGAGAAATATACCATTGTGGGTGTGCTGGAAGCCAAGGTGACAGACACCTCGGATCAGGAGGGTAGCAGCGATGATATCGTTCTGCTGCCCTACACCACGGCGCTCCGCGTTTCAAAGACCAGCACCGCCAGCTCCTACGCTGTCACCGTGACCAGCGAGGACAACATTTCCGAAGCGAAGACCGTACTGGAAAACGGCCTGCAGGAGCTGCTCAATTCCGATGAGGGCTACATGGTCACCAGCATGAGCGAAATGCTGGATATGATGACCTCCATGGTGAACATGGTCGTCACCATTCTCACAGCCATTGCGGCGATCTCGCTGCTGGTAGGCGGCATCGGCATCATGAACATCATGATGGTGTCCGTCACCGAGCGCACCCGTGAGATCGGCATCCGCAAGGCGCTGGGTGCGAAGGAACGGGTCATTCTGGGCCTGTTCGTCACCGAAGCTGCCACCACTTCCGCCCTTGGCGGCGTGCTGGGCATCGGTCTCGGCTATCTGCTTTCCGCGCTTGCCAACAGGATCCTGCCGCTGGTCATGAGCGATATGGAAATGACCGTGTCACCGTCCCTTGGCTCGGTGGCTGTGGCCTTTGGCATTTCGGTGGGCATCGGTGTGCTGTTCGGCTACCTGCCCGCAAAGCGTGCGGCCCGGCTGAACCCCATCGAAGCGCTGCGCTATGACTGATAACCCTCTCACCGACACGGTCCGCTTGAAGCGGCGCAATGCCGGAGCTCTCCCGAAGGGCGAGCCCAAAATTAAGGAGGCAACTATGAAAAAACGATTTCTCGCACTGCTGCTGGCGGTGTGCATCGGCGTGTCCGTGCTGGTGCTGCCGGCTTCGGCAGCGGGCTCCAACACGGCGGTGCAGACGGCGGTGACGCTGGGCGCTTTCTCCACCGAGGAAGCGGCCGGGCTGAGCACGCCGCTCACCCGCGGGCAGCTGGCAAAGCTGCTGGTGGCCTTTTCTGCCTACCACGATAATGCCAATACGCAGGGCAGCATCGGCACCCTGTATACCGATGTGAACGGCAGCAGCGCTTATGCGCCCTATATCCGCATTGCAGTGCAGCAGGGCTGGATGAGCGGCTACACCGACGGTTCTTTCCGCCCGGATAACACCGTCACACTGGAAGAAGCCTGCACTGCCGCCCTGACCCTGCTGGGCTACGATATCACCACCCTGACCGGCGGTTTTCCGGCAGCACAGCTGAACAAGGCCAATGCCATCGGCCTGCGGAGCAATCTGGGCTGCACGCAGGGCCAGACCATGACTCTGGAAGAGGGCGCAGTGCTACTGTACAATGCCCTTACCGCAAATATGGCAGGCGGCAGTGTGTACGGCACCACGCTGGGCTACACCGTGACGAACGGTCAGGTGGATGTTTCCTCCATCCTGCTCAGCAGTCTGGAGGGCCCCTTTGTGGCATCCGAGGGTGAGAGCCTGCCCTTTGTGCCGGAGGCCATCTACCGCAATGACAGTGTGAGCACCTCGGCACAGCTTTCCGCCTATGACGTATACTATTACAATGCCAGCGCAAAGACGGTGTGGATCTACACCCGCAAGGCGGCAGGCCGGATCACGGCGGTGTCGCCCAGCGCCAGCGCACCCACCTCTGTTACCGTGGCGGGCACCAGCTACACCATTGCAAGCTCCTCGGCGGCGGCACAGCTGTCCAGCCTGAACGGCGGCGGTGTGGGGCAGGTGGTCACCCTGCTGCTGGGCATGAACAACGAGGCCGTTGCGGTGCTGACCGGCGATGAAGCGGACGAAGTATTCTACGGTGTGGTGCAGACCGCCGCCCGCAGCCTTGTGGAGGAAAACGGTGCGGACGTCCGGCAGGCGGTGGCAGTCAAGTGCACTGACGGCGTTACCCGCACCGTGAATGTGGACAAAAGCCTGAATTACCCGGCAGGCTGGATGGTGAAGATCACGGTGAATGCCGAGGGTGAACAGGTGGAGACCATCACCAAAACCAGCACCTCCGGCACCATCAATGCAGACGGCACTGCTCTGGGCGGCACTGCCCTTGCAGACGACGTAGAAATTCTGGATACGACATCGGAGGGTGTGGCTGGGACGGTAAGTCCCAGCCGCCTATCGGGGGTAACACTTTCTGACGCCGATGTGCGCTACTACACCACCAACGAAAACGGCCAGATCGACCGCCTGATCCTGAACGATGTGACCGGTGATCTGTGGACCTATGGCGTGCTGGATGATGTGAAGAACCTCATCAACAACACCACGACCACCACCAGCGGAACGACCTCCTCCGGCATGACGGTCAGCACGGCGATCAAAAAGCTCACAGGGAACGACAGCACCACTGGCACGACCGGCAGCAGCAGCACCACCACGACCACGACCACGACGGATGATTCCCAGATCATCAGCGATGTGGCGGATATCGTGCTGCCCAGCACCGGCGATCTTTTGTGGGGCCTTGTGGACGGCAGCATTGGCAGCAGCCTGTGGGAAAGTGTGACCGGCAGCACCGATAAACTGGCAAGCTACCTGCTCAAACTGGGCGCCAACAATACCAGCGGCAGCCTGAGCACCGTGCTCAACTATCTGGGAAGCGGTGCAGATTACGTGTGCTACGTGAACGGCAAACAGATGACCTACAAGACCAGTACCAAATATCCGGTGCTGGCGGGCGGCATCGCCATTGGCACCAGCACCTCCGGCACGGTCAAGTCCATGACGCAGCTGCTGCCCGTAGTCATTGACAAGGTGGGTGCGGCCTCGGTCATGAGCGGAAACAAAAAGTACGAAACTGCCGATGAGATGCAGGTGTATCTGTGGTATAAAGGCACCTACTATCCCACCACTCTTTCTCAGGTGAACGGTGAGGAGTACACCCTCATCGGCTGGTACGATGGCGGCCTGCGCGCGGCAGGCGGCAAGATCCGCGTGCTGATCGCGGTCAGGAAAAACTGAATCCGGACCGGCCCTCCCCGATGGGAGGGCTTTTGCTGTCCGCACAGCGCATACGGTCAAGCTGAAAAATGAATAAAATTTACGCACGTGATGATATCATTTTAGGGTGATTGAGCAAAGAATCGAAAGAAGCCCCATAATCATATTGACATAATGGGTAATGGGGTGTAAACTACATGCATCGGGTCGAGCAAATCCGAAAATTGAGATCATTCAGGGAGGAAACGGCTATGATGTGTTGTTGCGCAATGTGTTGTTGTACCACAAACGCTTCCCGGACCGGCCACCCTGCAGTATGGTATGCCGTGTGAGCATATCTGCAAATTCTGTGTGGGAACACGCAGAGAGATCTGACGCTGACCGCCTGGGAGCTTACTCGAAGAGGGAGCTTCCGGGCGTTTTGTTTTGACCCGCAAATCAGGATACAAGGGAGGAATCCGGCAATGGACTGGAATGCGATCCAGCAATATTTGCCGCTCTACCAGAAAGCAGCCGTGCTGACGGTACGGCTGGGCGTTGCAGGCATCATTTTTGCCATCATCATCGGGCTTGCGTGTGCGGTGATCCAATACGACAAGGTGCCGGTGCTGCGGCAGATCGTGGGTGTTTACATCCAGTTGTCCCGCAACACGCCGCTGCTGGTGCAGCTGTTCTTTATCTACTATGGCCTGCCTAAGGTGGGCATCCGGACCAATGCCGAGATCTGCGGCATCGCAGGTCTGGCGTTTCTGGGCGGCAGCTATATGGCCGAAGCATTCCGCAGCGGTCTGGAAGCCATAGAGCCCATCCAGACCGAGAGCGCCTACAGTCTGGGCATGGATCGTCTGCAGACCATGCGGTATGTGATCCTGCCGCAGGCAATGTCCACCAGTATGCCGGCCTTCATGGCAAACGTGATCTTCCTGCTCAAGGAGACCAGCGTGTTCAGCGCCATCAGCCTGATGGACCTGATGTTCACGGCCAAGGATCTCATCGGCATGTATTCCAAGACCATCGAATGCCTGTTCCTGCTGGTGGCGTTCTACCTCATCATCCTGCTGCCGGTGTCCATCGTGGGCAGCCTGATCGAAAGGAGGCTGCGCTATGCTGGATTTGGGTCTTGACGTCCTGTTCAAGGGCAAAAACATGGCCCGCCTGATGGGAGGTCTTGGCGTAGCTCTCAAGATCAGCGCGGCATCCGTGCTGATCAGCCTGCCGCTCGGCATTCTGCTGGGTGTGCTGATGACCTTCCGCAATCCCATCATCAAGGCGATCCTGCGGCTGTATCTGGAATTTATCCGTATCATGCCGCAGATGGTGCTGCTGTTCCTCGTCTACTTTGGCACAACCCGCGCGTTCGGGTGGAACCTTTCCGGCGAGACGGCATCGATCATCGTGTTCGTGCTGTGGGGCACTGCCGAAATGAGCGACCTTGTGCGCGGTGCACTGATCGCCATTCCGAAGCACCAGTACGAGAGCGCTGAAGCGCTGGGTATGAGCCGCATCCAGACCTACTGGTACATCATCATCCCGCAGACGGTGCGCCGCCTGATCCCGCTGTCCATCAACCTGATCACCCGTATGATCAAAACCACCAGTCTGGTGCTGATGATCGGTGTGGTAGAGGTGATCAAGGTGGCCCAGCAGATCATTGAGGCCAACCGCACCGCCAGCCCCAATGCAGCCTTCGGCATCTATCTCACAGTTTTTGTGCTATATTTCCTTGTATGCTGGCCCATCAGCCTGCTGGCAAGCTATCTGGAAAAGAAATGGAAGTGACCGTGTATGGCAGAACCTATTTTGACCGTTGAACATCTGATCAAAGCCTACGGCGAGACCCCAGTGCTGGACGATATCAGCTTTGCTGTCAAGCCCGGTGAGGTCATCGTGGTGGTCGGCCCCTCGGGCTGCGGCAAAAGCACGCTGCTGCGCTGCCTGAACGGTCTGGAGCCCACCCAGAGCGGCCGTGTGCGTCTGGGCAGTGAGACCGTTGCCTACGGCGGCAAAAACCTCACCCAGCTGCGCCAGCGGATCGGCATGGTGTTCCAGAGCTACGAGCTGTTCCCGCACATGACGGTGCTGGACAATGTCCTGCTGGCCCCCACCAAGGTGCAGAAGCGCCCCAAAGCAGAGGTGCAGCAGGAGGCCGAGGCCCTGCTGGACCGCGTAGGCCTGCTTGGCAAGAAAAACAGCTACCCGCGTGAGCTTTCCGGCGGACAGAAGCAGCGCGTTGCCATCGTGCGCGCACTGTGTATGCACCCGGAGATCCTTCTGTTTGATGAAGTGACCGCTGCCCTTGACCCGGAAATGGTACGCGAGGTGCTGGACGTTATGCTGGACCTTGCCAAGCAGGGCAAGACCATGATCATCGTCACCCACGAAATGCAGTTTGCCCGCGCCATTGCCAACCGTGTCATTTTCCTGGATGGCGGCAAGATCGTGGAAGAGGCTGCACCGGCCGAGTTCTTTGACCGGCCCAAGACCGAGCGCGCGCAGCGCTTCCTGCGCACATTCACGTTTGATGCTGTGAAATGAGTCACAGATCAAGATAAAGACTGCGGGTGTTTCGCAGCCAATGGGAAAGATTTTGTAAAGGAGAATCCACTATGAAACAGTCTAAAATTTCTCGTCGTTCCTTCCTGCTGGGTCTGGGCGCAGTGTCCGCTGCTGCCGTTCTGACCGCATGCGGCGGCTCTTCTTCTGCTTCCACCGCAACTGCAGCATCTGGCAGCGCAGCATCCGGCAGCAGCGTGGTCTACCGCACGCTGGATCAGATCAAGGAGTCCGGCACCATCAATATCGGTGTCTTCTCCGACAAGAACCCGTTCGGCTACGTGGATGAGAACGGCGAGTATCAGGGCTATGATGTCTACTTTGCCCGCCGTCTGGGCGAGGATCTGGGCGTAGAGATCAACTATGTTTCTACCGAGGCTGCCAACCGCATCGAGTATCTGCAGACCGGCAAGGTGGATGTGATCCTGGCAAACTTCACCGTGACCCCCGAGCGCGCAGAGGAAGTGGATTTCGCTCTGCCTTACATGAACGTTGCACTGGGCGTCATTTCCCCGGACAGCAACGTTATCACCACTCTGGACAACTGGAACGCTGACGATCAGATGATCGTCATTTCCGGCACCACTGCCGAGACCTACCTGACCAAGGAGTACCCCGACATTCCGCTGCAGAAGTACGATTCCTATGCAACGGCCAAGAATGCACTGGAGAACGGCAACGGCGTGGCATGGGCCAACGATAACACCGAAGTCATTGCATTTGCAAAGCAGAACCCTGGTTACGCGGTCGGCATTCCCTCTCTGGGCAGTCAGGACACCATTGCTCCCGCTGTGAGCCAGGGCAACACCACCGTTCTGGATTGGCTGAACGAGGAGATCAAGGCTCTGGGCGAGGAAAACTTCTTCCACAAGGACTATGAGGAGACTCTGGTGGATACCTACGGCCTTGACTATGAGGATGAGCTGGTCGTTGAGGGCGGTGTGACCGGCGGCGCAGATGCCGCATCCAGCGAAGCTGCTTCTTCGGAAGCCGCATCTTCTGAGGCTGCTGCTTCCGAAGTAGCTTCCAGCGCAGCCGCACAGTAAATAAATAACATCGAGCGGGCAGGAGAGGGCTGAACCTTTCCTGCCCGTTTTTGCATTGCACCATCTGCCGGAACGTGCTATACTGGAACAAAACAACTCCTGTCCGAAAAAACCTGAAAAAGAGAGGATGTTCCCAATGAAATGTGCCTATACGAACGGGATCCTGCTGGATGGCACCGAGCAGATGCAGCCGGTAGCGCACAAAATCCTGCTGACCGAGGATGATAAGATCATTGCCATTGCCGATGAGGGTGTGAATCTGGATGGCTATGAGGTCATCGATCTGCACGGCAGCTACATCATGCCGGGTCTGGTCAATCTGCATGTGCATCTGGCGGGCAACGGCAAGCCCAGCGCAAAGCCGCGGGACAATGCTGCGCTGGTGCGCAAAATTCTGAGCAATGGCCTGACCCGTGCGGTGGCCTACAGGCTGGTGTGCAGCTACGCGAAGCTGGAACTGCTGGGCGGCGTGACCACCATCCGTACCGTGGGCGGCATTGCGGATTTTGACACCCGCTGCCGGGACGATGCCGCTGCAGGCAGACTGCTGGCACCGCGCATTCTTGCCGCCAACGAGGGTATTTCGGTGCCCGGGGGACACATGGCGGGTTCGGTGGCAGTTGCGGCCCATAACAATGCCGAAGCGCTGGCTCAGCTGAGAAAGGCCAGCGGCCAGAAGGTGGATCTTGTCAAGCTGATGATCACCGGCGGTGTGCTGGATGCTACGGAAAAGGGAACGCCCGGAGAGCTGAAAATGAAGCCGGAGATGGTCAAAGCTGTCTGTGCCGAAGCCCACAGGCTGGGCTACACCGTAGCAGCACACACCGAATCGCCGGAGGGCGTAAAGGTGGCGCTGGAAAATGGGGTGGATTCCATCGAGCACGGTGCAAAGATGGACGATGAGACGGTCCGCCTGTATAAGGAGCGAGGAGCCTTCCTGTGCACGACCATCTCCCCGGCGCTGCCCTATGCGCTGTTCGATACAGCGGTTTCCGGTGCCTCGGAAAAGGATCAGTACAACGGCAAGATCGTGTTTGACGGCGTGGTGGAAAGCGCAAAGACCGCGCTTGCCAACGGCATCCCGGTGGGCTTGGGCAATGACGTGGGCTGCCCCTACATCACCCAGTATGATTTCTGGAGGGAGCTGTGCTATTTCCATAAGTATTGCGGTGTGAGCAATCGGTTTGCCCTCTACACGGCGACCCTGCGCAACGCACAGCTGGCCGGAGTAGGAGATGTGACCGGTTCCATTGAGCCGGGCAAGAGCGCAGACTTTATTGTGACGAAGCACGATCCGCTGAAAGACCTGCGTGCGCTGCAGCATCTGGAGCTGGTGGTGTGCCGGGGCCATGTGGTCAAAAAGCCGAATCCCAAGCGCAATAAAACGGTCGATGCCCTGCTGGACCCGTATCTGGCATAAAACTGCGGAAAGCAATCAAAAGAAAAGCAAGGGGCTGCTGCACCAGATGACGTGCGGCAGCCCCTTGCTTTGCAGCGGAAGATTCACATGCTTGCCATCACAGCCAGAATGCTCTGCCAGCTCTTGTTCCGGGCGGGGGAAGCGTGAGCCGAACGGCTACGGCTGACTGCTGCAGCTGCGCCGGAAGCGGCAGGGCCCATGGCAGTCAGCGGCACAGACGGATGGAAGAATACGGCGGTATCGCTGGCCAGCCACTGGGCCGCAAGGTGCGCGGCCTGCGGGTTTGCCTGCAAGGCGCGGCGCTCGCTTCCGGCCAGAAAATCTGCCAGCCAGTAGAGGATGGCGCTCAGCGGCTGACTGGGTGCAGGGCCCTGACTCCAGTAGGTCCAGCGGGCACCGGCCCCTACAAAGCTCTCCACGGTAACAACGGCACCGGTGCGGGCGTTCTGGGGGATGCTGCCCTGATGATCGGCTCCTGCAAGGGCGCGCAGCTCAGACAGGATGCGCTGGGTGCGCGCCAGATCCAGCCGGTCTTCCCGGCAGTAGGCACGGAAATCGGTCTCGTCGATCAGGCCGTCGGCGCTGGAAGGGAAGCGGCCCACCAGCTGGCCATCGGCGTTGTGGCACAGCTGCCAGCCCTTGCGGAACAGCTGGAAGTTCAGGCAGCGGCGCCCCATGGTGGAGTAGCACAGGATGGAGGTGTTCTCACCGGGCAGCTGCTTGAGCTCCAGACAGGCATCGTTGCCGCAGGTATCCTGCAGCTTTACCGTTAAAAGAAGCTGCGCACGGGGGTGCTGGGCAGACATGGCGTTGTGCATTGCGGTAAAATAACGGCTGGCGTCCATCGTGAGTTCCTCCCTGAAAGGCTGATACAGCGGTTCGTTGTATAACAGGCGGGTTCTGCAGCAGACAGCCCTGTGCACGGGGCGGCTTACGCAGGATTGTTTTATCTTGTGAACATAGTATAGCATATTTCACAACGAAAAACAACTATAAGTTTATCGAAAACTGAAAGAATTTGCAGGATGCGGCAGGGTAAGCAAAACCTGGACGAAACACGGTTGTGATGCGGTTGTATAAAAAATGCCTGCAGACGGAGAAAACTCTCTCGTCTGCAGGCCGTTGCTCTTATAAAACTCTTATTTCAGTCGCCCAGTTCCCGGATCTCGTTCTGGATCAGCCGTCCGGCAGCACGGGCCAGTTGATCCATGCCGCGGATGCGTGCCATATTTTTGCCGTAGATCTGTGCAGCGGCACCGGCAGAGCTATCCTCGCCCATGAACACGGCAGACACCCGGATGCCCATGCGCTGCAGCGCACGCACCTGCGCGGCAGTGTCGGCCACACCGGCGGCGTCCTCGTAACCGCAGCCCAGAGGTTTTTCCGGGCTGGGCGGGATGCGGCGGCTGTCGTTGGGCGAAGCATCCGTCAGTACGATGAGCAGATGCCGCGGCGCAGGGCCGGGCGCAAACTGTAAAAGGTCGCCTGCGGCCCGCAGGGCAAGGCCGTCACGGTTCCAGCCGGAAGCGAAATATCGGTTGATGTTCTGCAGGTTTTTGTCTGCAAAGCCCTTGAGCACACGCAGCACAGTGTAGCCCCGCAGGCTGCTGAAGCTGGACACCCGCACCGGGATCCCGCAGGCTGCAAGGCTCTGGGCCAGAATAGAGCCCTGCGCCGCAATGACCTCCTGACAGTGCAGGCGGGACGCAGATGCATCCAGCAGAAGATCCACCGTGAAGGAAGGCTGGTTTTCCTCCTCGGCGCATAAAAATACCCGGTCATCGTTCAAAAGTGGTTCCCGCCAGATGCGTCCGGCATTCAGGTTTCCGCTGCGGGCCACACGGGCGTTGGGCTGCTGATGCACCAGAATACAGTTGCGGATCTGCTCGGTGAGCCGTAGCACGACGCTGCGGTGCAGTTCCCGGTTCTTGGCGTAGTAGGCGCGGTTGCGGTCAGCCTGAAGTTCAGCCTGTTCAGCCAGATGTTTTGCCTCCGGGGTGGGGGCCTGCTCCGGGCTTGGCACACCGGCGCTGAACCATAGATGACAGCCCAGATGGTCGCCCACGCAAAGTTCCTGCTCGGCCTTGCGCAGCCGTTCCGGCGGGTAGAGAGAGCGGCCGAAGCAGCTTTCGATGTAGGCTCTGTCCTGCGCGGCATCCTGCTTCAGGGTGATGTGGGCCCTGCGCTTGTCCACCGCCAGTCCACCGCCCACAGCATCCACGGAGTTTGAGTGCTCCACGGTCACGCGGTCCGTTTTGATCATCTGGGTGGGCATGGCTTTGGTGGCAAGTTTTGCCAGCAGGCCGTCCAGATGCAGATGCAAAGCTGCTTTCTGGTGCACAGTACCGTCGAACAGGTTGAATTTTGCGTAGATCGATAAAATTTCGGCTTTCAGCTGTTCCGGCTCCGGCACATGCTCCGGGGCCAGCGCGGCGGCAAGGCCGGACTCGTAAGGGGTCATCACCGGGTCGGTGCGGCCCAGTACACGCCGCCAGCGTGCGGCCTGCATGGTGTAGACCAGCTGATTTTTTGCCATCCACTCCTGCCGCGAAAGCTTGTACTGGATGGCAAAGAAATAATCTGCATGGGCATGGCGCAGTGCTTCCAGCACCGGGCGGCGGGGCAGCTCCAGCCGATAGGCTGCATTTTCCAGATACAGCCATGTCATGTCGTCCAGCATCGTCTGTCGCAGATCACTGTCCCATGCATCAAAGATGCTGCGGATCAGCGCGTCACCGTAATATTTATGGATGAGGCCCACGACAGTGTTCATGTAAAAATCGGTGGTGCCGTCGGTATAGCGGGCCAGAAACAGCGGCTCAAAGCCATAGGCTCCTGCAGCAGCCCAGACCTGATTGGCCGCACGCCGCTCCTGAGCGGTGTAGCTCTGGGCGTCCATCAGCCAAAGAGCTTGGCGGCATCCAGCTTGGCCGGAATGCGCGCCGCGATCACATCACGGATCAGGCTCTGCTCGTAGGAGTCAAAGGCTTTGTTGGTAATGCCCATATCCAGTGCCGCACCTGCCGGGATGCCGCGCCGGATCAGCCGCAGGGCATCCAGCATGCCGCGCAGGTCCAGCGCCTTGGTGGAAATTTCCGCACTGTCGCACTTTTTCTGCAGGTCAAGGAACAACAGTGCAAACTGGCGCACATACTTAGAAGCAAGATCGGGGAACTGCGTCCGCAGCAGCTTTTCCAGATCGTCCTGCGTAATGGTGGGCATCTGGATGACCACGAAACGGGAGGTGAGGGCCTCGTTCAGCTCACGGGTGCCGGCATAGCCGTAGTTCATGGTGGCAATAAAGCGGGTCTCCTCCGCCAGCGGGATGCGGTCGTAGCCGGGCACATCGATGGCGCGGCGGAAGTCCAGCACCGCGTGTAGCACGGCCAGCGCTTCGTTTTTGGCCATGTTGATCTCGTCCAGCACACCAAAGCCGCCGCACTGGGCGCAGCGGTATACCGGGCCGGGCCGGAACACCACCTGACCGTCCGCAAAAGTGTCCATGCCGATGAGGGACGCCGCATCCATGTTCACATGGAAGGAGATGTCCCACGCAGGACGGCCAAAGGCGGCGGCAAGGTTTTCCGCCAGCACGTTTTTGCCGGTGGCTTTTCCGCCTGCCAGCAGCAGGTTTTCGCCGCAGAGCAGCGCCGCCAGCGCCTGCTCCCACACCTGTTTGCCGTAGTAGGTAAAGGCAGGGGAAGGAATGCGCGGGCGCAGTGCGTCCGGCAGGGCGTGGGCAGCGCGGTACTGTTGGACTGCTTCCAGCAGGGCGGGGTCTACCCCTTCCTGCCGCAGAGTTTCAAGGAGATCAGACATTTGTACAAACACCTCGATTTTGCCGGTTGTCTGGCACAAACCGGCTGTTCAGCCTTATCATAGCACAATCATGGGGATTTGTGTAGGGGGCACGTGGCGAAAAAATGGCAAAGAGAGGCGGCCCCAAACAGGGACCGCCTCTCTTCATGAAGAAAGAAGAAATGGAAAAACGCTTAAGTTGTGCCGGAAAATCGCGCTGGATCAGGCATTGTCCAGACCTGCCATCTGCTTGACAGCCTTCATGGCGAAGGTCAGGGTGCGGCCCATGGCTACACCGGCCATCAGGCAGGGATAGTTGTTGGCAAAGAAGCTGCCGGACATATCACCGGTGATATACAGGCCCTCCATGGGCTGGTTGTTGTTGTCCAGCGCCTGACCCTTTTCGTTGATGGCAATGCCCTGCTCGGTGGTCAGCAGAGAGGCACCCAGCCAGCAACCATAGAAGGGCGCAGTGCGGATGGCACTCAGGCGGTAAGCGGGCTTGCCGAAATCCTCATCGTTCTGCTTGTCGTACAGCTCATTGTAGCGCTCCACGGTAGCAAGGAAGGTGTCCTTGGCAGCGCCGGTAAAGCCCATCTTGTCGGCCAGCTCGTCCAGCGTATCGCACTTGAACAATGCTCCGGCCTCAATAGCTTCGTCCATCTTACCCTGAATGTACTTCTCGCCGCCGTTGCGGGTCTGGGCAGAGCAGCCAATGGTGTGGAAACGCTTTGCGTCCTCCAGAATGTTGGCATCGCAGATCTGTGCGTAGACGCGGCCCGGCTGGTGGGCAGCAGCGTAGACGATATCGTTGTAGGGACAGCTCTCATTGGCAAAGCGCTCGCCGTTGCGGTTCACCTTCAGGAAGGGCTGGGTACCGGGGTTGTACTGGCGGATCTTGCCGGGGAAGGCCTTGCCGCCAAAGGCGGAGTCGCTATCCACATAGCCGCCATCCACGCCGGGGGCAACAACGCCGCGGTCAAACAGCATGGGAGCGGCTTCCTTGTCCAGATTGGCACCGGCCCACACAGCAGCGCGGATGCCGTAGCCCTTGTCGGCGGGGGAGTAGGAGCAGGCGGTGGTCACGCTGGTGCCCAGCGGGTCCAGCTGCTCCATCATGTAAGGGTTGCCGGGGAAACCGCCGCAGGCCAGCAGCACGCCCTTGTTGGCGTTGTAGCGGATAAAGTGGTCATCCTCGGTGCTCTGGGCGATGATGCCGGTAATGCGGCCCTCGCTGTTCTTTTCCAGCTTGGCCAGACTGGTCTTGAAGTCCACATCGTAGCCCAGCTCCTGAATGTACTGCAGCAGCAGCTCGTTGCGTGCCAGACCGGACTCGCGCTCACTGGCCATGTAGTTGTGCTCCTGCACAGGGTAGAGGTAGTCGGTATTGTGCTCAGCATTCTCTGTGGGCCATGCAGCCTCGCTGCCGGAGGTGAAATCGCATACCCAGCCGTACTTATCTTCCAGAATGCTGCGCATGAAATCGTGCATAGCGGCAGACTCATTGATCCAAGTCTTGACGACGCGCTGGTCACACTTGCCGGAGGCGTAGCGGGAGATCTCGCTCAGCAGCTTTGCCTTATCGGTGGCGGGTTCGCCAGCCTCCTTAGCGGCAGCAGAATCAACAGCGCCGTACCAGTGACGGGTGTCCTGTACGTTGGCGTTCTGCTCAATGACGCGGAAATTCAGGCCGTTCGCAGCAGCATAGGCGGCAGCAAACATACCGCCGTTGCCTGCACCCACAATGAGAATGTCGGTGTCCACGGTCTCGGTGATGGCAGTCTCGTCGATGTCGGGCTCTTTGCCCAGCCAGTCGTTCTCATCGCCGGTGGGCAGCTGCACGCTGGAGACCACGGCCTCACCCTTTGCCTGTGCGTAGCAGCTCTTGGCAGCCTTCATCACGGCATCGGAGGTGATGGTAGAGCCGGAAACGCCGTCGATCTCGGCAGAACCGGCAGCCATCAGCTGCTCACGCAGCTCATCGGCGGCGGCAGCGCCGAAAGAGGCGGTCTCGCCGGAGGTGTCCACCACCACGTCGGTGACAGCGCTGTCAGAGAAGGTCATGGTGACCTTGACGGTGGAGGAGATGCCCTCGGCGGTGCCCTCGTAGGTGCCGGGAATGTACTGACCGGCAGCACCGGAGGCAGTGGAGCTGGAGGCAGAATTGCAGGCAGCCAGTGCGCCGGCAGTGACACCGCTCATGGCGGCGGCAGCGGCGATCTTCAGAAAGCCCTTGCGGGAGATCTTGTTCATAGGTACGCTCTCTTTCTCTTTTCTCTTCTTGTTTTTCTTCTCATCGCGCAGCAAGTTAAAAACTACTTTGCTGAATCTTTAACAATTGTAGCGTAGAGCGGCGCACTTTACAATTCAATTATGTTATATTATAATTTAGGAAATCCTAATGTAAGAAAGCGAGGTTGTGCAGATGAACCAGAGTGCACTGGAAGGATTTGTGAAGATCGTAGAGATGGACAGTTTTTCGGCAGCAGCAGAGGCACTGTATCTTTCGCAGTCAGCGCTTTCGCAGCAGATCCGCACGCTGGAGGGGCAGCTGCAGTTTGAACTGTTTCAGCATGTACCGCGCCGGGTGATCCTGACCCCGGCAGGCCGGGACTTTTACCCCAAGGCAAAGCAGCTGACAGCTCTGTATCAGGAGGCGGTGCGCCATGCCCGTGCGGTACAGCAGCAGGAAAACCCGCCGGAAAGACATCTGATCATCGCAGGGTGTCATGAGGCAATGCGGATGTTCGTGTACGACCTGTTTTCCCTGACAAGTGACCTGTGCCTGCAGTATACCCCTATTCTGGGGTGGTGTGCCAACCGCAGCGAGGTCTGGCGCAGCCTGAAAAAAGGGGAGATGGATCTTTCCTTCCAGCTGGAAAGTGCAGAGTTCTACGCGCAGGGGCTTACCTTTGTGCCGCTGTTCTATATGCCGGAATTTTGCATCCCCATCCACCCACCCGCTGATATGCCGGTGGGCAGACTGACCTTGGAACAGGCATTGCAATACCGCTGGCTGCCCATCAAGGAGATGTACCAGACTGTCTACGAAACAAGACTGTTGCAGGAGGGAATGGACCGAGGGGTGGAGTTTACGCCGGTGGGCGGTATCCGCAGTGCAGCCTACGGCGACCCGGCACTCAAGATGATCCCGCCTTTCTATTACCGCAGGCCGGACCTCAGTTTTGTGCGGGTACTGGACTGGGGCAGGGGACACCGGTTTGGCATCGTGCTGGGGCAAAAGCGCGAGGATCCGGTCGTAATGGCCTATGTCCGCGCCTTGCAGCAACAGCTGCCGTCCCTCTCGGAAAAGCTGTTCGGCTTGAAGCTGGAACCGGTGGAGGAATCATAAAGAAAAGACGAAAACCCTCTCAGGCACTTTCGTGCCAGCTCTCCCGAAGGGAGAACTTGACCGACAGATGTAGAAAAGCTCCCCCTCTCGGGGGAGCTGGCATCGCGCAGCGATGACTGAGAGGGTAAAACAAATAGCACCTGCTGCCCTCGGAAAGGAAGGCGGCAGGTGCTATTTTTGTGCTTATACTGCGATGGCGGCTGCTTTACTCCACCACGTCCTCGAACTGGCTGTTGTACAGATCGGCGTAGAAGCCGCCAGCTTCGATCAGCTGGTCGTGGGTGCCCTGCTCCACGATGTCGCCATCTCGCATCACAAGGATGAGGTCGGCGTCCCGGATGGTGGAAAGACGGTGGGCGATCACAAAGCTGGTGCGACCCTCCATCAGGCGGTCCATGGCGGTCTGGATGCGCTGCTCGGTGCGGGTATCCACACTGCTGGTGGCCTCGTCCAAAATCAGGATGCGGTTGTCGGCCAGAATGGTGCGGGCGATGGTGAGCAGCTGCTTCTGGCCCTGACTCACGTTGGAAGCGTCCTCGTTCAGCTCCATCTGGTAGCCGCCGGGCAGGGTGCGGATAAAGTGGTCGGCATTGGCAGCCTTGGCGGCGGCGATCACTTCTTCATCGGTGGCATCCAGTCGGCCATAGCGGATGTTCTCCATGATGGTGCCCTTGAACAGCCATGTGTCCTGCAGCACCATGCCGAAGCCCTCACGCAGGGCGCTGCGGTCAAAGTCCCGCACATCGTGGCCATTCAGGGTGATGGAACCGGAATCTACATCATAGAAGCGCATGAGCAGCTTGACCATGGTGGTCTTGCCTGCGCCGGTGGGGCCGACGATGGCCACCTTCTGGCCGGGCTTGACCTCACAGCTGAAATCGTGGATGACGGTCTTGTCCGGGGTGTAGCCGAAGCGGACATGGCTGAATGTCACCTGACCGTCGATGCAGGCAGGGTCCGCCCGGCGGGCCGGGTCTGCCTGCTGGTCCTCTTCCGGCTCGTTCAAAAACTCGAACACCCGCTCAGCGGCAGCGGCCATGCTCTGCAGCATGTTGGACACCTGAGAAAGCTGCTGGATAGGCTGGGTGAAGTTCTTGACGTACTGGATGAAGGCCTGAATGTCGCCGATGGTGATGACGCCGTTTGCCGCAAAAATGCTGCCAACGATGGCCACCGCCACATAGCCCAGATTGCCCACAAAGTTCATAATGGGCATCATCAGGCCGGAGAGAAACTGGCTTTTCCACGCAGATTCATACAGCTTGTCGTTGGCGGCGTTGAAGTCATTCAGCACCACGGCCTCGCGGTTGAAGGCTTTGACCACGTTGTGGCCGGAGTAGACTTCTTCCACCTGACCGTTTACAACGCCCAGAATGGCCTGCTGGGACTTGAAGTATTTCTGGCTGAACCGAACTACGATGAGCACAAGCACCAGCGAGACGGGCAGGATCAGCAGGGCGATCAGGGTCATCTTCGGGCTGATGGACAGCATCATAACCAGCACGCCGATCATGGTGGTCACGCTGGTGATGAGCTGGGTGATGCTCTGGTTCAGGCTCTGGCCCAGCGTGTCCACATCGTTGGTGATGCGGGACAGCACCTCGCCCACGGTGCGCTTTTCAAAGTAGGCAAGGGGCAGGCGGTTGATCTTTTCGCTGATCTGACGGCGGAAGTCGTAGCACACCTTCTGCGAAAGACCGGTCATCAGCCAGCCCTGAATAAAGCTGAATGCGCTGCTCAGCAGGTACATGCCCAGCAAAAACAGCAGGATGCGGCCGATATACACAAAGTCGATGCTGCCGGTGCCGCGCAGCTTGGCGATCCAGCCGGTAGCAAGGGCCGTGGTGGCTTTTGCCAGCACCTTGGGGCCTGCAATGTTGAAGATGGTAGAAAGAATGGCAAATACAATGGCGGTAACGAGCGAAAGGCGGTAGCGGCCAAGGGTGCGCACAAGCTGCAGCAGGGTGCCCTTGAAGTCCTTGGCGCGTTCGGTCGTCATGCGTCCGGGTCTTGGCATATCACTCACCCTCCTTTTCCGTATTCAAAGTATCCAGAGCCAGCTCCTTCTGGCTCAGCTGGCTGCGTGCGATCTCCTGGTACTCCGGGCAGGTGACCATCAGCTGGGCATGGGTGCCCTTGCCCACCAGACGGCCCTCGTCCAGAACCAGGATCTGGTTGGCATGCAGTACGGTGGAAATGCGCTGTGCTACGATGATCACAGTGGAGTCGCCGGTCTCGGCTTTCAGCGCACGGCGCAGGGCTACATCGGTCTTGAAGTCGAGGGCAGAGAAACTGTCGTCGAACAGGTAGATCTTTGGCTTTTTCGCGATGGCGCGTGCAATGGAAAGGCGCTGCTTCTGGCCGCCGGACACATTGGAGCCGCCCTGTGCGATAGGGCTTTCGTAGCCCTGCGGTTTTGCATCGATGAACTCGGTGGCCTGCGCAATGGCAGCGGCCTTTTTCATGTCGGCATCGGTGATGTGCTCCCCGCCGAACTTCAGGTTCGAGCCGATGGTGCCGCTGAACAGCACACCTTTCTGGGGCACATAGCCCAGCAGATCGTGCAACTGTGCCTGCGGCATATTGCGCACATCGATGCCATCCACGGTCACACTGCCGCCTGTCACATCATAGAAGCGGGGGATGAGGTTGAGCAGGGTGGATTTGCCGCAGCCTGTGGAGCCGATGATGGCGGTGGTCTCGCCGGGCTTTGCAGTAAAGCTGATGTGCTCCAGCGCATCGCTGTCCGCACCCGGGAAGCGGAAGCTCACATCGTGGAACGCCACCTCACCCTGCCAGTTTTTGTGCTCCTGCGCGGGCTCTGCAGCAGCTTTGTCCGGGTCGTTGATGGTGGCTTTGGTGCGGATCACCTCATCGATACGCTCCGCAGCCACACCGGCGCGGGGCAGCATGACGGCCACCATGGCCAGCATCAGGAAGGACATGACGATCTGCATGGTGTAGGTGATGAACGCGATCATCTCGCCCACCTGCATGGTGCCGGTATCCATGGCCTTGCCGCCGAACCAGACGATGAGCAGGCTGGTGCCGTTCATAATGAGGGTCATAAAGGGCATCATGGCCACCATGGCACGGTTGGTGAACAGCTGGGTGCTCATCAGGTCTTTGTTGGCCTTGTCGAAGCGCTCCTCCTCAAACCGTTCGCGGCTGAACGCGCGCACCGGCATGATGCCGGTCAAGATCTCGCGGCTGACAAGGTTCAGCCGGTCCACCAGCTTCTGCATGATCTTGAATTTCGGCATGGCAATGTTCATCAGGAAGAGGATGAGCAGCAGCAGAACGGCCACGTCCAGCACAACGACCCAGGAAAGGCCGGTGCTGCTGTTCAGCACATGCAGCACGCCGCCAATGCCCAGAATGGGCGCATAGGCCACCATGCGCAGCAGCATGACGCAGACGAACTGCACCTGCTGGATGTCGTTGGTGGTGCGGGTGATGAGGGATGCGGTGGAAAAATTCTCGATCTCTGCATTGGAAAATCCGATGACGCTGGCAAAGGTCTCCCGGCGCAGGTCGCGGCCAATGGCGGCGGACACGCGGGAGGCAAGGAAGCCCACAGCAATGGACACGGCCGCCATCAGCAGGGTGAGACCCAGCATCTGACCGCCTACGCGGTAAAGGTAGCGCATCTGCACATCGTGGGCAACGCCCTGTGCCTCGTATTCCAGCTGCACCAGCAGCATGGACTGACTTTTGAGGTTCTCCATCAGGGTATCATCCAAGCTGGCAAAAGCACCGGCCAGCTGCTGCTGGACGGCTTCGCGGGTGAAACCGGGCATCTGGCTCATGGCGGCAAACTGGGCGCACACGGTGTCCAGATCCTCGGCAGTGGGGGTGACAGTCTCAGCTTCGGTGTCGGCAGCTTCGGTGCGGGCCGCCTGCATGTCGGCAAGGCCGGTCATGCCCAGTGTGTCCTGCCCGGCGGGGGTGTTCGCTGCCTGCGCAGCCGCCATATACAGCACGATGTCCGGCGTGGTGACGGCATCCTCCAGCGCGGCGCGCTCGTCGTCGGTCAGGTCGGTGCGCAGCTTCAGCACACCATCGTCCTGAAGATAATACCCGTAGGCGTTCTGGAGTGCATCGGCGTCCTCTTCGCTCATCAAAAGCGTGAGGGCGTCCAGCGTGCTCTGGCGTATCGTTTCCGGCAGGGGGCTTTCAATGCCGCCCTGCTGGATGCCGGTGTCCACGATCCTGCTGGTGTAGTCCGGCAGCGAAAGATCGCAGTACGCCTGCACGAACAGCAGCGCGAACACCACAAGACAGACGGCCCAGTGCCGGGCCAGCTGCTTGAAAATTTTCGTCATGGTTCGGTTCTCCCTTCGTTGTTTTTTGCTTCACGGGAAGCGTTTTCCGCAAGAATGGCGTCCATCAGTGCGCCGCGCAAAGCGTTCATCTGCCGCACCTGCTCCGGTGTCAGCCGGGCCATCACGCAGGCAAAATAATCGCTGAGGGCATCTTCACACCGGGCACAGGCGGCGTAGCCCTCCGGCGTGATGCGCACCAGCGTTTTGCGCCGGTCAGCCGGGTCCGCTTCGCGCAGAACAAGGCCGTCCTGTTCCAGCTGGCGCAGGCTGCGGCTGATGGCCGGCAGCGGCTGGTGTGTCTCCCGGGCAAAATCGGAAACATACACCGCTCCGTCCTGCCCGCGGGTGCTGATCGTGTGAGCCAGACCCTCCAGCATGGGAAAGTGGCACTTGGGACAGCCCCGCAGAGCCGCCTTCATGCCGGCCTGGGCCGCCTTGCTCAGCCGTCCGAAAAAATGGCACAGGCCGTGAAAGCTCGCTGCGGCTTCGGTCTCGTTCAACATTCTATCCCTCCTCATTGCAAAATGCTTAACAGCCGTTAACTATTAACGCCTGACAATAATATTCCTCCTGCACCCAGAATGCAAGGACGGTTTAGGATAATTTTAAAAAAGTTCACAAAAAGGGAAGGGAGGCAGAAAGCCTGAACCGCCCGGCAGCTGCATAAATAGAATAAGAAATGTTTCTGCGGGAGGGGCGGCGGCATTGGAACAGGGACTGAAAGGGATCTTTGCGCTTTTTGGCGGGCTGGCATTGTTTTTGTATGGCATGGATGTGCTCAGCCGCAGTCTGGAAACAGCGGCGGGACAGCGGATGAAGCGGCTGCTGATGGTGTTGGCAGGCAGCCCGGTGCGGGGCGTGCTGGCGGGGGCAACGGTCACGGCGGTGCTGCAAAGCAGCTCGGCAGTCACGGTGATGGTGCTGGGCTTTGTAAGTGCGGGCCTGCTGACTCTGCAGCAGGCGGTCCCGGTGATCTTTGGCTGCAACATCGGAACCACCGTTACCGCACAGCTGCTGGCCTTCCGGCTGGAAGATGTGCGCGGTCTTGTTCTGCTGGCCGGACTGCTGCTCTGTTTTGCCTGTGCAGGGCAGAAGGCCCGGGCCGTTGGCCGGGCGGTGTTCGCCTTTGGTCTGCTGTTCGAGGGCATTGCCGGTATGAGCACGGCGCTGGCCCCGCTGGCACAGAGCCCGGTGTTTGCGCTCTGGTTGGCACGGGTGCGGCATCACCCGTGGCTGGGCCTGCTGACAGGCCTCTGCATGACCCTGACGGTGCAGAGCAGCTCTGCCACCATTGCGGTGCTTCAGAGCGTTGCGGCCCGGCCCGGGCCGCAGGGCGGCAGTCTGCTGGGCCTTGCAGGGGCACTGCCGGTGCTGCTGGGGGATAACATCGGCACCACGGTCACGGCGGTGCTGGCATCCATCGGGCAGAGCCGGGACACAAAGCGGGCGGCAGCGGCCCACGCTCTGTTCAACCTGACCGGTGCGGCGGCGTTCTGCGCCCTGCTGCCGTGGTATGCGGGTCTGGTGGCAATGATCTCGCCCAAAGGGCCGGAGCTGGAAGTCATTGCCCGGCAGCTTGCCAACGCGCATACGCTGTTCAACCTCGTCTGCACAGCGGTGTGGCTGCCGCTGACCCCGCTGATGGTGCGTCTGGTCTGCGGCCTTGTGCCGGATCGTCCGCCCAAAGCCCGGAATAGCTGAGAAATCCGGCACATCCCGCCTGCGGGGTCTGGCGTGACAAACCTGCCAAAAATCCAGCGCTCAAGCCAAATAACGAGCATTTTAAAGTTGATTTCCGGCCAAGGATGTGGTACACTGAATAGGTTATAGGAGTATAAAAATAGGGCGTGGATTTGGCGGTTTTGCAAACGACGAAAATACGCTGTTTTTAGTATAGTGAGGATGAAAAGCATGAAGGATATCACAACGGCACTGATGCAGCAGTTCCGCAGGGAACACAAGGCGGCGCGGCGGTATATGGCACTGCTGCTGGCATTGGCGCTGCTCACCAGCCTGTTCGTCAACTGGCAGCTGCACAGCGTGGGCATTGCCCAGACGGCAGACTACCAGTGCGGCGAGATCGAGCACCAGCACACCGCCGAGTGCTACGAGAAGGTGCTGGTGTGCGGCTATGAGGAGGGCGAACCGGAGGACTGGAACGCCACAAAGCCGGACGACAGCGCATTCCCTGATGCGGATTATGGTGTGGAGCAGAGCGAGGCCGACATTGCCGCCTATTCGGCAGAGCCGGAGCCGGAGTACATTTTTGTGCCCCACCAGCACACCGACGACTGCTATCAGGAAGTGAAAACGCTGACCTGCTATGAGGAAGAGCATGTGCACACCGACGACTGCTTTGACCCCGAGGATGGCAGCCTGATCTGTGACCTGTTCGAGCACACCCACGACGACAGCTGCTATTCCATTGAGTATGAGCTGGTGTGCGGTCTGGAAGAGGGCGAGCTTGTGGAGGAACCCAACCCGGACTATGTGCCGGTGGATGAGGAAGCCTTTGCGGTGTTTGACGATGCCGTGGCCCTTCAGCCCGTTGTGGACGACAGCAGTCTGGACACCCCGGTGCACCACCACACCGACGCCTGCTATGAGGAAGTGCTGGTCTGCGGCCTGCCGGAGCACCACCACACCGTGAACTGCCTGTCCGACCCGCTGGCGGATATGGAGGACGAGGAGACATGGAGCGCAAAGACGAATGTTGTGCTCACCGGTGCGTGGGCCGACGACTTGACCGCTGTGGCAAAAAGCCAGCTGGGCTACCAGCAGAGCGAGCGCAACTTCAAGTTGGACGATGAGGACCAGACCACCGTGCGCCACTACACCCGTTACGGTGCATGGTATGGCAACGCCTACGGTGCGTGGGATGTGATGTTCCTGTCCTACTGCCTGAACTACGCGGATGTGCCGCAGACCACGGTGCCGCAGCGCGCCGGTGTGCAGGCCCTGCGCAGCGACCTGCGCGGGTCCGAGTGGCTGAAGGCGGCGGCAGAGGTCGAGCTTGTGCCCGGCGATATCGTGTTCTACAACAGCATCACCACCGAGACGGTGGCGGTGGAAGAGGACGCGCCGCAGATCATGGATGATTCTGCCGATGCGGACATTGCCCTGCTTTCGCTGGAGCCTGCCGCCGCTGAGCCCCAGACCGAGGAGCGCACCGTCAGCACCGAGACCGTGGGCATCGTGTCGGATGTGGACGCGGATACCGGCACCCTGACCGTGATCTCCGGCGACGTGGACGGCAAGGTGGCCGAGGTGTCCCTGCGTGCGGACGAGATCACGGATGTGATCGATCTGGCCGCAGCCCATAAGGCGCAGGAAGAAGGGGAAAGAGCGGAACCTGACGGCGTGGAACCGGCAGGGGACGAGGAAACCTCTCTTGTGATCTGGGCAACTGGTCCTGTATCGCAGGTCTCTCCATATGCGGTGGCACTGCTGTCCGATGAAGCCGCAGATGATGTCAGCACAGCTGCAGAAACGGTGAAGTCGCTGGATAGACATATCACCAGCATAACATTCCAGAAGGAAAGCGGAACAGGAAGCCAAAAGCAATGGACAGACATCCCCGAGGGTGAAACGGTGAAGGATGGCGATACCATCCAGCTCGTGGTGAACTTCAAATTGCCAGACGGTACTTTCCCATCGGGAAGCGGCACGATGACGTATCAGCTGCCGGGCGGATTGAAACTGGATAAGAAGATCGAAACAGACGTGATCATAGATGTAGCAACCGGTAATTCGATGGGTACTTATTCCATCGATACAAACGGCTTGGTCACGATGAACTTTACTGGGATCGGCAGAGGCGCAGCCTTTGACGGAAAACTGACCTTCAAAGCCAAAGCGGACCTCGCCACGGCCCCGGACGGCAAGATCAGCTTTGGCAACAATATGGAGCTGCAAGTTACCAAAAAAGATCCGGATCTGTCCATAAAAAAGGAACTCACGAACTACCAGGACAAGGGCGTAAGCTGGTGGAGCAACGAAAACAGAGGCTACTATGCCTATTGGAAGGTTACGGTATCTACCAAGAACGGTTCCGGCGGCACGGTGAAGATTAGCGACAAAATAACCGGCTTCCCGGGAAAGCATAATACCACGGATATCCCCATCACGCTATGGAAGGTAGCGGCGGACGGTGTCCAAACCCGGCTTACGGTTGGAAACGACCCATACCAGTATACTGTTTCTGCAGATGGCAGCGAGTTAAGCTTTGCGGCACTTCCGGAGCTGAATGAGGGTGAAAAGTACATCCTGTACTACGCCACAAAGGCGGCGGACGAAGACCTGAAGGCTATGTACGGAACCGGCAAGCCGAACATAATGTATAACACGGCTGCAGCAGAAACCGATACGGTGAAGACAGTCTCCTCTGGTGAAAAGCGTATCACGTATAACCGCAATATCATCCAAAAGACAGGCGTCTTGAATGCGGATGGTCTGATCGAATGGACAGTCGTAGTTCGTGCACCGCTGGATGGACCTACGGATTTCCTGAAGGATTATACATTTCAGGATGTTCTGCCGGGGAACGTCACACTGTCCGGTGAGATCAACGTCCAAATCGAGGGAGCGCAGACGACATACGTAACGATGAAGCCGGAAGATATGAAAGGTGGCATTAAGCTCTCAGAACTGAGCGACAACGCAAAGACCGCCTACCGCTTTACCATTACCTACAAGACCACTGTACCGACAGATGGCTCGGCATCTGTGACGAACAGGGCGTATATAGCTGATAACCTCTGGGCGGAGGACACGGTTCCCGTCAGTCAGGGCATCTGGAAACTGACCAAGACCCACAACCGTACCGATAATAATAATATCGCCTACTGGGATCTGAGCGCAGTGAATGCGACCGGTGCCGACCATTTTGAGCTGACCGATACCATCGGGAACACCACCGATGGCAGCGACAGGCACTATGCCATTGCTTCGGAGCTGCAGAAAGCGATTGAAGATGGCCTGACGCTGTATCTGACCGGCAGCAATAGTACACTGAACTATGCGCAGGTAGAAAAATATCTGACTATCACCTATTTTGATGCATTCAATAATAAAGTTGATGCGAATGATGCTAACACACATGTGCTGAGCTTTACCGTTGCAGTGAAGAAAGCAGAAGGCGACGACTCCATTGCTGTGCGCCAGATGGTGCTGAAGGATGTGCCCACTCATGAAGTGCGCAGTGGTAAGCCGGAAGGTGCGGATTGGATCTTCACCAACAACGCTAAGATCACGCAGGACGGCAGCACAAAGGCGAGCGATTCGGCTGAGGATGTTTATCGCAGCAGTGTCTTTGAAAAATCGGTGGCCATCGATGGCAAGCGGCAGGATTACATTACCGGCGACACCACTGTGAACTATGATGATGTCAAGGATCAGAAGCTGCTGTACCGCATCAGGTTGGTTACAACGGGAACAGAAACAGGCAACATCGTTATCACGGATACCATGCCGACGGGAACCGAGTTGACTGTGAACGGCGATAAGCTCAGGCTCTACGTGGACAACGAGCAGTGCAGCTGGAACCCCGCTGAGCGATGGCATGTTACCTATGATGAAACTAATAAGAAGCTGACTGTAGAGGTGTACGGCTGCAACGACGGAAAACAACACGTCATTGAGCTTTGGTATGAGGTCAGCTTTAAGAAAGACTCCCGCTGGAATGACCTGCTCACATCGGATATCACCTACACCAACAAAGCAGAATGGGGTGATAAGTCTGCGGCTATCAAGACCACGGTGCACAAGAACATCTCTCCGCTGATAAAGACCGGCAAACAGCTGAAGGACAAAAATGGTAACTGGACGAACAATGTCACCTATACTGTCATCATCAACCCGGCAGCGCAGAAGCTGGGAACCACTGGAACACTGAAACTGCGGGATAAGGCAGAGATCATACGCGGTAACAGCTTCTACGGCCACAACGTCCGTCTGTACTACTACGAGCACGACAAGTACGAGCACAACAAGGATGTATCGAGCCTGACGCAGGTAAAAGAAGGACTTTATCACATTGACGCCTCCGAACCCGATTACTGGCTGTGCATGACTGTCCCGGACGGAACTGCGCTGCTGCTGCAGTATGACATTGAATTCGACCCCGGTAGCTATACTGACCCCAAGCTGAGCAACACGGTTCAGCTGGAGGGTGTTGCTCAAGGTACAGCGGAGGACGTGAATTTTAAAACGAACGAGAGCAGTGTGCAGATCACCCGCGGCCAGCTCGTCATCCACAAAATGGATGCGGAAACCAGCAAGTTTCTGCCGGACGCGGAGTTTACGATCGACTACTACGATACAGGATCGAGCATGTTTAAGACATTTATGCCTGGAACGACCGATGCAAACGGCGAACTGACCTTCAGCATTACAAGTGCGGAACAGACGCTGTCGCCGAATGTGCTCTACCGCCTGACTGAGACGAAGGCTCCGGACAACTATATTCTGGACAGCACGCCGAAGTATCTGTTCTTCTACGAGAAGGGCGCCGATCCCAAGGAAGCCTTCAAGACAGCTCTGGGCGATACTCCAATCACAGACCACGACAAGACCGTGACGGTGGATGACGTGACCTTCGGATGTTCAACCAATACCACACAGCTGACAGTCAGGAATACCTACAATCGGCTCACTGTCAAAAAATACTGGCTGAGTGCAGCGGACGGCAGACCGCTGGCAGAGGCAGACATTCCGGTGAAATCCATTCAGGTGGAGCTGTACCGTTATACGGAAGGCCAGACGGCACAGGACGCTGTGCTCATGGATACACAGTACCTGAACAAGGATAACAGCTGGTCGTATACATGGGCCGGCGAAAATCAGATCCCGGCAGCAGATGAAGAGGGCCACAGGTACTACTACCTTGTAAAAGAAGTGACTAACGGCAACTGGGTCACGGAGATCAACAACAACAACGGCATCCAGACCGGCAAAATCTTCATCACCAACAAAGTCTACAGCGGCTACGTGCTGCCCTCCACTGGCGGCATGGGCACGGTGCCCTTTGCGATGGTGGGCGGTATGCTGACCGTGGGTGCAGCCCTGCTGCTGGCCAAGCGCAAAAAACACGAAGAGAAAGGGGAGTGAGCAGCCGATGGAACAGAAAAGCTTGCGCAGGCGGTTTGCAGCCCTGCTTTTGATGCTGTGCCTTCTGGCGGCAGGCGCACTGCCTGCCCTTGCCACCAGTGCGAACATCCGGCTGATGGATGCCAGCGGAAATCCCGCCACCGGCACCATCCGCGTTGCGCTGTACGACAGCGCCAAGGATAAGGCCCTGAGCGGCGGTCAGCTGACGCTGTACCGCGTGGCTGAGGTGAAGCGCAAAAACGGCGACCTGAGCTTTGAATACTGCGGCGATTTTTACGGCTGCGGCATCGCGCTGGGGGACCTGACCGACAGCACGCTGGCGGACCAGCTGCTGGAATATATGCCGCAGGGCGCACGGGGCACCACAAAAACCGTTGATGCGGACGGCAATGTTACCTTTGAGGATCTGGAACTTGGCCTGTACCTGATCGTGCAGAGCAAGGCCTCCAATGGCTATGCGCCCATCAAACCGTTCCTTGTTTCCCTGCCCATGGCAGAGAATGGGAAATGGAATTATGAGGTGGATGCCTCCCCCAAGGTGGGCGGCTACACCCCCGTCAAACCGGATACGCCGCCTGTGCCGCCCACTCCCGTGCCGGACAAGCCCGGCACCCCGGAACAGCCCACGGAGCCCACAAACCCGGATACGCCCAAGAACCCGGACGGCCCGGATAGCCCGGTCTCGCCCGGCAGCCCGGACAGCCCGGTGGCTCCCGGCAATCCGGACAACCCGGTAGCCCCGGGAAACCCGGATAATCCCGCACTGGCGGGCCGTCCGGACGGCGCAGTCATGAGCGGCCTGCCCCAGACCGGCCAGCTGAACTGGCCCGTGCCGGTGCTGGCGGTCAGCGGTGTGCTGCTGTTTGCCGCTGGCTGGGTGCTGAACAAAAAGGAAGCGCTGCCATGAGACAGAAAATAGGAAAGATATGTATGGTGCTGGGTGCGCTGCTCATTTTGGCGGCGGCGGCGCTGCTTGCCTACAACAAGTGGGATGCGGCCCGCGCAGACAAGGCAGCACAGCAGGCACTGGGAGAGCTGGAACAGACCCTGACCACAACGGTTGAGGAAAAGGCAAAGTCGGAGACCGTTGTGCTGCAGCCGGAGCTGGACCCCGCCCAGCCCATGACCGAGACGGAACTGGACGGCTGGAGCTACATCGGCTACCTGTCCATCCCCTCCATTGGGCTCGACCTGCCCGTGATGAGCGAGTGGAGCTATGCGGGCCTGAAGATCGCGCCCGGCCGGTACTCCGGCTCCACCTACGCGGACAACATGGTGGTCTGCGCCCATAACTATGCAAAGCATTTCAGCCCCATCAAATGGCTGGCCGAAGGGGCACAGGTCTATTTTACCGACATGGACGGCATGCGGTGGAGCTACGAGGTCTCCTACGTGGAGAACCTGCAGCCTACCCAGATCGAAAAAATGACCGAAAAGACGGAAGATTCCGACAACTGGGACCTGACCCTCTTCACCTGCACCACCGGCGGCCGTGCCCGCTGTGCCGTGCGGTGCGTGCGGACGGGCTACCCGGTGCTCACGACGGAGACCGCAGAGTAAGATGCAAAAATCCCCTGTGCGCTGGCACAGGGGATTTTTTATGTCCGGTATTCGGTGGGCGTTGCCCATCTTCACAGGGGATTACTTGCTCTGGATGTACTCGTCAATGGCCTTTGCAGCAGCCTTGCCTGCGCCCATGGCCTTGATGACGGTGGCAGCGCCGGTCACGGCGTCACCACCTGCGTACACACCGTCACGGCTGGTCTTGCCGTCGTCGCCGTCGGTGACGATGCAGCCGTGCTTGTTGGTCTCCAGACCCGGGGTGGTGGAGCGGATCAGCGGGTTGGGGCTGGTGCCCAGACTCATAATGACCGTGTCCACGTCCAGCTCAAACTCGCTGCCCTTCTTCTCAATGGGGCGGCGGCGGCCGGAAGCATCGGGCTCGCCCAGCTCCATCTCGATGCAGGTGATGGACTTGACAAAGCCCTCGTCATTGGCGTGAATCTCCACAGGGTTGCACAGGGTCTTGAAGATGATGCCCTCTTCCTCGGCGTGCTCCACCTCTTCCTTACGGGCGGGCAGCTCAGCCATGCCGCGGCGGTAGACGATGTACACGGTCTCGGCACCCAGACGCAGGGCGCTGCGGGCAGCGTCCATGGCCACGTTGCCGCCGCCCACAACGGCGACCTTCTTGCCGGTGCGGATGGGGGTCTTGCTGGTGGGCAGGTAGGCTTTCATCAGGT
>OJNK01000367.1_pt1 | contig 32607 bp, 25 predicted proteins | sample 1597811 | NCBI WGS metagenome assembly OJNK01 (sample SAMN00265073, study PRJEB22529) | human gut metagenome
TGTCCTGATCGATCTTGAACCAGTCGGCCAGAGTCAGACGAGCGGAACGGAATGCGGTATCGCCGGAGGTGATGGGGCACACCACAACGCCGACCATTGCCAGCGCGATGCCCACACCGCCCATGGTCTTGGAGCAGACATCATAAATGGCCTTGGACTGGCCCATGGCCAGCGCCTGTGCCAGACCGGTGTTCAATCCGCCGGTGACTTCGTACAGGCTGCAGCCTGCAGCGGCCCAGATCAGAGCGATGACGCCCTCGCAGACCATTGCGCCGTAGAACACGAAGTGGCCCTGCTTCTCACTCTTCATGCAGCGGGCCATCAGAGGCGACTGGGTGGAGTGGAAGCCGGAGATCGCACCGCAGGCCACCGTGATGAACATGAAGCTCCAGATGGGGGTGCCCGACGGATGCATGCTGCCAAAGTGATCCCAGATCTCCGGGATGGTGTAGGCAGGATTTGTGAAGATGCCGAAGATGACGCCGATGGCCATGATGATCAGGCAGATGCCGAAGATGGGGTAGATCTTGCCGATGACCGCGTCGATGGAGATAAAGGTCGCGATAAAGTAGTACACCAGGATGATGATGAGCCAGAACAGCAGCGAGGTGAGCACGCCGGAAGCACCGCTCTGATGGCACAGCTCCACGATCAGGCCGGCGGGGCCCACCGCGAACACGGTGCCCACCATGATGAGCAGCACCACCGAGAACACGCGCATGACGTTCTGCATCACAGGGCCTAAGTATTTGCCGGTGATCTCAGCGATGGAAGCGCCATCGTTGCGCTCACTCATCATGCCGGAGAAGTAGTCGTGCACGCCGCCTGCAAAGATGGTGCCGAAGGTGATCCACAAAAAGACCACCGGGCCCCACAATGCGCCCTGCATGGCACCAAAAATGGGGCCAAGGCCGGCGATGTTCAGCAGCTGAACGAGGAACAGCTTCCACTGGGGCATCACAACGTAGTCCACACCGTCATTGATGCGCACAGCAGGCGTTTCACGGTCGTCCGGGCCGAAGGTGTTGTCCACGATCTTGCCATAGACAAAGTAGCCGATGATCAAGAGCGCCAGACAGAGTAAGAAACTGATCATACCAGAAACCTCCTTTTTCTTTGTGCCGGAATGATGGAAGCATTTTCCATATTTTCCATCCATCCCGGCCAGCTTTCTGGGTCTATGTTAACATATTTTTCATAAAAGTGATAATATGCTTCTGGTATGGGGGCATATCAAAGGCCATATACCAGCAAAGATTTTTAGCCGATATTTCGTTTCTTTTTCGTGCGGTTTATCAACAAAAAGACAGCCGCAGCGCATAAAGCGCCGCGGCTGTCGGCCAAATTCCTTTGCTTTCCGGTTTTTCTGCATTCCGATGTTTTGCCAGTTCTTAACCGGTTTCGGCGGTCATTTCACGGTCAGCGCCGCCTGCTTGTGCAGCAGCTGCACAAAGGTCTGCTCCTCCGGGCGCAGGGTTCCCCTGTCCGGATAGACCAGAACATCCTTCATGCGCTGGCGCTGGGCCGGGCACTTTCTGAGCACCAGATGATACTGCTCCAGCGCCCGCTTTGGCATGGGCGAAGCCCACATATAGGCATTGGGCAGGTTCTGCAGGATGGAGAACTGGCTGCACCGCTCGTACACATGGATGCGGCGGTTCGGGTTCGTATGCCAGCGCAGGCCGCTGTCCTCGCCGCCGGGCAGTTGGAAATCACCGTGCAGGACCTCCATATAGCTGTTCAGCTGGGTGATGTCGGTCACCTCGCACTTTGCCAGCGGGCCTTCGCGGTTGGTCAGCAGCCGGTATTCAAACTCCATCACCGGCTCCCGGTGCAGGCCGTGACGGTCGCAGTAGCGGTGGTAGTAATCCTCGTCCTCCTCCGCGTAGCGCAGCAGGGCCAGATGATAGCCCCGCCGCAGCACATGGTCCAGCGCTTCCATGGAGCCGGATTCCCGGATATGCACCCGCAGCTGCTGGCTGTCTGCCATCTGCTGCAAAAAATCCACCGTCGCGTAGGAAGCGTAGGTGGCGTGGGGCAGCACCACCCGCAGCTCCGCACAGCTGCTCTGCCTGCTGCGGGCGTCCAGATCCAGCCGGTCCACCTCGTCCAGCACCCGCTCTGCCTGCCGGATAAAATGCCGTCCCTGTTCGGTGGGGATCATGCCGGTGGACGAGCGCTCAAAGATACGGATGCCGTATTCCTCTTCCAGATTCTTGAGCGCCTTGCTCACATTGGGCTGGGCCGCATACAGCTGCTTTGCCGCCGCGCTCACCGAGCCCCACTTGCGGATGGCCACCAGATAACGCAGTTCCGTAATATTCATGTGACTGCCCCCTGTTCCAAAAATTATTCCTATTTTATCAAGCCGGGCGGCCGGCTGTCAAGCCAAATGCGGTTGACGCGCCCCGCGCAGAGCTTTATAATAAAAATGCTGTATTTACAAAAAGGAGTTTAGCTGCTATGGAGACTACCTACCGCGTTCTGCGCATTGACGAACAGCTGTACGGCTGTGAGGAGCTGCCTGCCGGTCAGCCGGTGCTGTGCGATGTCACGCTGGCCGACCCTGCCGGGGCCCGGCGCACCCTGCCCTACCCGGACAAAGAGCTCACCCGCCTTGGCATCGACGAGGGCAGCACGGTCGTCCTGACCGCAGACGGAACGCTGAAAAAGGCATAAAACACAGGAGGAACATATGAAAAAGATCAAAACCTCTGCCCTGATCGGTCTGGGCGCACTGGGCATCCTGTTCGGCCGCAAAATGCCCGGCGTGCAGATCATTGCCGATGAGGACCGCATTGCCCGCTACTCTGCCGAGCCGGTCGTCTGCAACGGTGAAGAATGCAAATTCTCTTACGTCACCCCCGCCGAGGGCAGGCCGGTAGACCTGCTTCTGGTGGCCGTCAAGGCCACGGTGCTGGAGCAGGCCATTCAGGACATTGCAAAGTTCGTAGGGCCGGACACCGTCATCCTCAGCGTGCTGAACGGCATCACCAGCGAGGAGCACATTGACGCAGCCTATCCCGGCCACACCCTGTGGAGCGTTGCCATCGGCATGGACGCCACCCGCACCGGGCGCACGCTGGTGTTCAATCAGGCGGGCAAGATCCAGTTCGGTGAGCGCAGCGGCGAAATGACCGACCGTGTGCAGGCCGTGGCCGACTATCTGGACGCGTGCGGCATTGCCAACGAGCCCTGTGGGGATATCCTTTACAAGCAGTGGAACAAGCTGATGGTGAATGACGGCCTGAATCAGGCCGCAGCCGCCTTTGACCAGCCCTACGGCGGCCTGCGCCAGCCCGGCGAGGCACAGGACATGATGCGCGCGGCCATGCAGGAGGTCATCCGGCTGGCGAACCTTGAGGGCGTGCCCCTGCCGCCGGACAACGATGTGAGATTCATCGACGCCATGATGCCCACCTTCAACCCCGATGGCATGCCCAGCATGCGGCAGGATGTGCTGGCAAAGCGCCCCACCGAGGTGGAGGAGTTTGCCGGTGTGGTGCGCCAGCGGGCCAAGAAGTACGGGATGCCCACCCCTGCCAACGACTTTTTCTACACCCGCATCCGCGAGATCGAGGCAGGATATGACCAGTAAGGAGCCGCCCATGCATACGCTTTATTTCACCCGCCACGGAGAAACCGTCTGGAACGTTGAAAACAAGATCTGCGGCATGACCGACAGCCCCCTCACCGAGCGGGGCCGCCAGCAGGCCCGGGAGCTGGGCAAAGCCGTCAAAGCCAGCGGGGTGCACATCGATGAGATCCTCTACTCTCCCCTGTCCCGCGCCGCCGACACCGCCATGGCCATTGCCGAGGCCACCGGCCTGCCCGCCCGGTGTGAGCCGCGCCTGCGGGAGCAGTGCTTTGGCAAATACGAGGGTACGCCCCGCAACGGCGGCGAATTCCGCGTTTCCAAGACCCACTTCGCCGACCGCTACGACGGCGGCGAGAGCATGATGCAGCTGGCCCAGCGCATCTATAACCTGCTGGACGAGCTGAAGGCCGACACCGGCAAGACCTATCTGCTGGTGGCCCACAACGGCATCGCCCGGGTGGTGCAGTCCTATTTCTACGACATGACCAACGAGGAATACGCAGCTGCGGGCATCAGAAACTGCGAACTGGTGGAATACCATTTTGAATAAAGTTTCTTCAAAATCTTGCACGGCCTCGCCCTCTCCGTCACGCCTTGCGGCGTGCCACCTCTCCCAAAGTGAGAGGCTTTGGCATTACGGTCAACTTTCTGGTTCTGCCAAGGGCTCTCCCTTTGGGAGAGCTGTCGAACAAATGTGAGACTGAGAGGGCGAGCCCGTTAACAAAAAAGAATCTGCAACTGTCAGCCTGAACTTCGGGCATCACAATTGCAGATTCTTTCTTTTTATGTCTTATCCTTTATACAGTCCAAACAGCTTGAGCAGCTTCTGCCAGAAGGTCAGGGTCACAGCCGCCGGTTCCGGCTGGGCTGCCGGGGCCGGGGCTGTGATGGCAGTGGTCTGCAAAGCAAACTGCACCGCACTCACCTCAGTGTTCTCTGCCGAGGTGAAGCTCTGCACCTCCCCGCCGCCGGAAAGACTGTTCAGCAGGCTGTCCAGCTGGGCACCCATGTCGATGCCGGAAACGCTGCTGCGCAGCTCGCCGGTGCCGCCGGTCAGCTGAGACGCTCCCTCCGCCAGCTGCGCAACGCCCGCTTTCAGCTGGGCCACGCCGTCGGTGTAGGCGTTCAGGCCGTCGTCCAGCTGGACATACTGGGCGGCAAGCTGGTTCACGCCGTCGGTGAGCACCGAGAGATTGCCCAGCATCCCGGTCAGCACACCGGCCAGCTGACGCACCCCGGCGTCAAACTCGCCGTAGCTGCCGTTCAGGGTGCTGCTGCCCTCGTGCAGCTGGGCGATGCCGCCGTTCACGGTGTCCAGATAGGTCTGCATGGCGTCGATGTTGGCGGTGGAGCCCTGCAAAAGCAGGATCACATCCTTGAGCTGGGGCATCATCCACACCATGCCCTGCAGCTGCTGGATGGCCTTGGCGTTGCCCTCCTTCACCACATCCAGATCAAGGCCGTTTTCTTTGAGGATGGCCTTGTAGGCATCAAAGCTCACCTGCTGCTCCAGCTGTGCCGCGCCCTCATCCAGCCGGGCAATGCCGTCCCGGATCTGGGTGGAGGCATCCAGCAGGGTGTTCAGCTCGTCGGTGGAGGCAGAGATGCCGTTCAGCGCGGTCTGCATCTGGGTCAGGGCCCCACGCACCCGGGCTGAGCCGCCGGTCAGAGCGGCAGAATTGCCGTTCAGGGTGTCGATGCCCGCCTGCACCTGCGCAATGCCGTCTGCCAGCGCGTTGGCACCATCGTCCAGCTGAACGGAACCGCTCTGCAGCTGTTCCAGCATCCCGGTCAGGTCCATATCCCCGAGGTCGAGGTTCAGGTTCAGCCGCACACCGTTCAGGGAAACGGCCTCCATGGCAAAGTCCGTCACATCGGCGGTGACGGTCACGTCGCTGTCCGCACCCGGCAGCAGGATGTAGGAGAGCTGCTTTTTGCTGCCCACATTCGCCACCGTAGCGCCCGGTGCGCTGATGTTCCGGGCAAGCTCGGTGTCCAGACTCATGGTCACCTGCAGCGCGTAGTCGTCAAAAAAGCTGCCGGTGCAGTCCGGGTTGCGGCTCACCTGCAGCCGGATGGAAAGCGCACCGCTTTTGCCGCCCAGCTCGTCGGGGCGGATCTCTGCCCCGTCCAGCGTATAGGTCAGCTTTACCACCCACGGCAGGGCCGTGGCGGCGTCCATGGTGCCCTCATAATAGAGCTTGCCGTCCTCGGTCACATGCACCGTGACTGTATCGCCGCTCTGCTCCACGGCATCGCTCGTGGTCATGTTGCGCACGGCAGTGTAGCTGCCGTGGTCCGCAACGGTATCCCCCGCCTGCACGGAAAAGCTGTTCACGGCGTACACGCCGGTCACAGCACCGGAGGCCGTAAGGTTTGCATAAATGACCTCTTCCTTGGCAGCGGAGGCTGCTGCAAAAGCCGGCAGACTGCTGCCCGCCAGCAGGCAGCCCGCCAGTGCCAGCGCCGACACCCGGCGCACAAATCGATGTTTCATCTCGGTCAAGCCTCCTTCGGCTGTTTTTTCTTTTTTATAATGAGCGGGTCGGCCAGATACAAAAAGCCCGGCAGTGCCGAAAGCACGATGGCCAGCGACACCAGACTGCCCACGCCCAGAAAATTGCCCAGCTGGCCCAGCAGCTGGTTTGTGGAAATGGCTCCCATCAGGAAGCCCACCACCGCCATGGCGCTGCCGGTAGTGCTGACCGAGGTGGTCACGGCGGACACCGTGGCCGCAACGGCTTCTTTGCGGCCCAGCGTCTCGCGGAACTCCTGATAGCGGTCGGAGAAGAGGATGGCGTAATCCACCGTAGCGCCCAGCTGCACCGAGCTGATGATGAGGTAGGCAATGTAGAACACGTACTGGCCCCGGAAGTACGGGATGGCCAGATTGATCCAGATGGCGGTCTCGATGCTGAGCACCAGAATGATGGGCAAAAGCAGCTGGCGCTTCATGAGGAGCAGGATCAGGAACACCGCGCCGATGGCCAGCAGGTTCACCTTGACCATGTCGGCCGTGATGGTGTCCATCAGGTCATAGGTGCTCACGCCCTGACCGGCCAGATAATAATTGTCCGGGTAATATTGCTGCACCGTGGCGCGCACCCGCTCCACCAGCGCAAAGGCCCCATCGCCCTCGGTGTCGGCGTCCACGGTCAGCACCATACGGGTGTAGCCGCCGGAGACCAGCAGCCCCAGCGTATCCCCGGGCACAAACTCCGGCGGGATGGACGCGCCTGCGTTGTCCACATAGGAAAGGATGCCGGTCACCTCCGGGATGGCGTGCAGTGCATCCGAAAGCTTTTGCTGCGTGGCGGTGTCGCCCTCCGGCACCAGTACAACGTAGGTGTCGCTGCGGCCAAAGGTCTCCTCGATGGCGGCGGTGTCCGCGCCCAGACGAGTGTTCTCGCCAAACATGTGGGCGGCACCGTAGTAATACTGGTTCGAGTTGGAGGCCAGATAGCTGGGCACCATCAGGACGACCAGCACCAGTGCCATGGGCAGCATGATGCGGGCCACAAAGCGGCCGAACTTGTCAAAGCTGGGCAGCAGGGGCCTGTGGTGGGTCTTATCCATCCACTTGTAGCACGCCAGCGTCAGCGCAGGCATGAAGGTGAACACGGTGACAAGGCTCAGCACCACGCCCTTTGCCAGCGCAAGGCCCAGATCCGGGCCGATCTGGAACTGCATGAGCACCAGTGCCAGAAAGCCGATGACGGTGGTCAGGCCGCTGGACAGGATGGAGCCGGTGGATCTGCACAGGGCGTCCACCATGCACTCCTCCGGGCTGGCGCCGGGGTTTTCGGCCCGGCACTCCGCAAAGCGGTGGATCAGGAACACCGAGTAGTCCAGCGAAACCGCCAGCTGCAGGATGCTGCCCGCCGCATTGGTGACAAAGGAGATGGTGCCGAAGATGAGGTTCGTGCCGTTGTTGAGCAGGATGGCCGCCCCCAGACCCGTCAGCACCAGCAGCGGCTCTGCCCAGGAATCGGTGGTCAGGATCAGGATGAACAGCACATACACCACCGCGATGGCGGCGATCTTTGCCACCTCGGTCACGGTGGAATTGGTGGCAACGGCAGTGGAGACCGCCGCGCCCTCCAGCGCGTTGCCCTCCCCGATCAGATCCCGCACGGCAGCCACGGCTTCCAGACGCTTCTCGTCCTCCACTGTCACGGTGAACAGGGCGCAGCCATCCTTATAATAGCTCTCCACCGTGGCGGTGTCCTGCATCTGCAAAGGCACCGTCACATCCAGACTGTCGTCCAGCCATGCAACGGAGGACACTCCATCGATGGCGGCAAGCTTTTCCTTGTACTCCAGCGCCTGCGGCACCGTCACATCCCGCACCATGACCCGCATGTTGGGGATGCCGCCGGTGAAAGCACCGTTCATCACCTCGATGGCGGTGGTGGAGGGGGATTCCGGCGGCAGATAATCGTTGATATCATAATCCACCTGCACCCGGCTTGTGGCAGCCATGCTCAGCACAGCCGCCAGTGCAAACACCGCCAGCACCAGCCTGCGGCGGCGCACGATGGCGGTATAAAAACGTTTCATCAAAACAGGAGTTCTCCTTTCCGGATCCATAAAAAAACTTTTATCATTCTAACAGGTTTGATAAACGTTGGGAAGAGACAGTTTATGAATTTTGGCCCCGAATGCCGATTTTTTTGATTTTTCTGCCTTGACAACAAAAATAAATTCTGATATGCTCTTTTTTGGTTCATCGGAGGACCGTTTTCAACGTAATTTGAAACGGGCCGGATAAGATGCCGTGCAGACAGCGCCCCGCCGGAGGTTTCGTTGCCGTAGTGACGAAGCAGATCGAGGCAGGGCGTGCACTCGCGGACATTTATCCGGCCCGTTTTTGCACCTTGTGCAGAAAGGAGGACGCCATGTCCAAGCAGCGGATCCAGCTTTCCGATCACTTTACCTATTCCCGCCTTTTGCGGTTCGTACTGCCCTGCATCGGCACCATGCTGTTCACCTCCATCTACGGCATCGTGGACGGCCTGTGTGTCTCCAACTTTGTGGGCAAAACGGCCTTTGCGGCGGTCAACCTCATCATGCCGCTGCCCATGCTGCTGGGCACCATCGGCTTTATGCTGGGCACCGGCGGCAGCGCCATCGTGGGCATTACGCTGGGCGAGGGCGACCAGAAAAAGGCCGACCGCTATTTCACCCTGTTCCTGCTGGCGGCTCTGGTCTCGGTCAGCGTGCTGGCAGTGCTGGGCATTGTGTTCCTGCGGCCCATTGCCGTGCTGCTGGGTGCAAAGGGGGAGCTTTTGGACTACGCGGTGCGCTATGGACGCATCCTGATGGTGTCCCTGCCCACCTTTGCGCTGCAGAATATGTTCCAGAGCTTTTTCGTCACCGCCGAAAAGCCGCACCTCGGCTTCTGGTTCACCGTGGGCGCAGGCTGCACCAACATGGTGCTGGATGTGCTGATGGTGGGCGTCTGGGGCTGGGGCGTGGAGGGCGCTGCCATTGCCACCTTTATCAGCCAGCTGGTGGGCGGCGTGCTGCCGGTGTTCTACTTCATCGACCGCAGCAACACCAGCCGCCTGCACCTGTGCCAGACGAAAGTTTATGGCGGCGTGCTGCGGGACGCCTGCATCAACGGCTCTTCCGAGCTGATGACCAACCTTTCCATGTCGCTGGTCAATATCCTGTACAACTACCAGCTGCTGCGTCTGGCCGGTGAGAACGGCGTGGCCGCCTACGGCGTCATCATGTACGCGGCCTTCCTGTTCGTGGCGGTGTTCGTGGGCTATGCCGTGGGCAGTGCGCCCATCGTCAGCTTCCACTACGGTGCCCGCAACCACGCCGAGGTGCACAACCTCTACCGCAAGAGCCTGCGGCTCATCGCCGTGGTGGCTGTGACCCTGACGCTGGCTTCCATGTTCATCATCCCCTGTGTAGCGCGCGTTTTCGTGGGCTACGACGCGGAGCTGCTGGCCCTGACCAGCCGGGCCTTCCGGCTGTATGCGCTGAGCTTCCTCATCATGGGCTTCAACGTGTATGCGTCCTCCTTCTTCACGGCGCTGGGCGACGGCGTGACCAGCGCGCTGATCTCCTTTTTGCGCACGCTGGCGTTTCAGGTGATCGCCATTCTCCTGCTGCCGATGCTGCTGGGCATCGACGGCATCTGGCTGGCCGTCACTGCCGCCGAGCTGGCGGCTCTGGCCGTGAGCGCCGCCATGCTCCTTACCAAGGACAAGGTGTTCCATTACCGAAAGGCCTGATAAGATCCCCTGCTTTCTGCGAAACGGCGAAAAGCAGGGGATTTTTTTGGTGATTCTGGCTCTGCCGCTGCAGGGCAAATCGTGTTAGAATGGACACAGCTTTTTATTCACTGTTTTACGAGGGATCATTATGACATTGTTTTTGACCAGCAGCCCCAGCGGCTGCCCCTTTGAGCCGGGCCCTGCAGTGCCGGTGCTGGACACCCGCAACCACTTTGTGGCAAACCTGCGGGCCGTCTGGCCGGACCACGCCGTGCTGGGCCTTGCCATTGCGGCAGACCCCGCAGCCTATGAGCAGAACGACGAGATGTGCCGGGTGTTTGCCCAGAGCTTTGCGAATGCCCACCTGCCCCTGACGGCGCTCATTCCCTGCGACGCCCGCAACGCTGAGGAGATCGGTTCCCTTCTGTCCCAGAGCGGCTTTGTGATGCTGTGCGGCGGGCATGTGCCCACCCAGAACCACTTTTTTGCTCAGCTGGGCCTGCCGGGGCTTTTCCACGGCTACCACGGCATCGTGATGGGCGTGAGTGCCGGCAGCATGAACGCCGCCCACATCGTGTACGCCGCACCCGAGGAACCGGGCGAAGCCGCCGACCCCCATTACTCCCGCTGGATGAACGGCCTTGGCCTGACCGAGACCCGCATCCTGCCCCACTACCAGTTCATCCGGAATCATCTGCTGGACGGGCAGAAGGTGGAGGATATCGCCCTTGCCGACAGCAAAAAGCGGCATTTTCTCGCTTTGCCGGACGGCTCGTATGTCCTGTGCGCCGACGGCAGCGAGGCGCTGTACGGCAAAGGCTGGTACTTTGCCGATGGCACCATGGAAGAGATCAACGAAGATGGAGATGTGTTACCTTTACGGTAAAGCGCGACAAAAGCGGGGCTTCTACGGCAGCCTTGACGATTAAAATGGCCTCCGCTGCGCTCTGGCCATCATCAGTGGAATTATTATTTTTATTTGCAGTTCCGAAACGCCTGCGGGCGTTTCGGAACTGCTTTTTCACGAAAGGGCTTGTAATGTCAAGCGGGCAGCCCATCCACAGTGTCGCTGTTTCCGCAGGAAACAGGCGCTGCAGATGCCGTTTTCCCTTGCGGCCTCTCTGGTGAAAATGCGACACCGGGCAGCCCGCAGGCTGCCCGGTGTCGCTCAATTTAAAATCATTTTTCCGCTGAATATGCCCAAAGCAACGCGGCGGGCATTTTTGATCGTTCCACGTTCATTTCCGGCGCAGCCGGAACATCATTCCGCCGCAAGGCGGACAAAGGGCGCTATTGCATTGGCGTCGCCGTGGCGGACGATGGAGTAGGTGATGTCGCAGTAGGGCTGGATGGCGGTGCTCTTTTCCACGGTGGAGATGAGCAGCACCTGCAGCTGCAGGCGGCGGAACAGCTCCATCATGGGGCGAATGCGGTCGCTGGTCATCTTGCTGAAGGCTTCGTCCAGCAGCACAAGGCGGATGCTGTTCTCGCTCTTCTCATAAATTTGCAGCAGAGACGCGCAGATGGCCACATAGAAGGGGGCCTGGTTCTCGCCGCCGGAGGAATCGCGGCTGACCCGGGACAGGTATGCCTGCTGGCCGGTGACCCGGTTCGTCACCTTGATATCGTAGTCCAGATAGGTGCGGTAGTCCACATAGTCCGAGAGGGTCACGCCGCCGGTGCGGCCCTCCTGCCGGGCGCGGGTGTTCTCGTCCACGTCCGCCATGATCTTTTCCATCAGCTCGTCCACCTGCCGCTCATAGGCCGGGTCGGCGGTGGCAGCAAGGTTGTCCAGCGAGTCGCCCTCGGTCATCTGCTGGTTGCCCTTGTCCACGATGACCTGATAGAAGGCCGCCAGCTGCGGGTCGCGGCTGGGCTCCAGCTCAAAGCGGTAGACCTCCTCGCCGTAGGTCAGCTGTTCCATCACCTTGTTCAGCTCCCGGAACTGCCGCCGTGCGTTGAAGATATCGTCCTTCATGCGGAACAGGATATCCTTGCGGAAGCGGTCCTTGCAGTCCCGCTGGGCCTGTTCCAGACGGGCGGCGTAGCGTTCCAGATCGATGCGCACAAGGCTCTCGTGCTGGGCGCGGTACTGGTCCAGCCCTGCAAGGCCCAGCGGATAATCGCACACATAATGCTCGTTGTAGGCCTTCTGGGCCGGTTCCAGCGTGCCGGTCAGATAGACGGCCAGCGCATCGTCCAGCTTGGCCTGCGCCTTTTCCGCAGCCTGTGCGGCGGCGCGGGGCTTATCCGCCGGGGCCAGCGCCAGCATCCGGGTGCGGGCCAGCGGCTCCACCAGCGGGTGCGCCGCAAAGAAGCTCCGGGCAGCATCGGCGCTCTGCTGTGCCGTTTCCCCTGCCTTTTTCTGCTCCGCTTCGCAGGAGGCGATCTGCTTTTCGCACACGCGGATGTCGCCGCCCGCCTGCTCCACGGCGGCGCGGGCAGTCTCCCACGCGGCTTCGCGGGCTTCTTCCTCCTTGTAAAGCTGCTGCAGCAGCGGGTTCTCGCGGCACTCTGTGAGCTTTGCTTCCTGTTCAGTCACAGCATTCTGTGCGGCAGTCAGGGCGGCACGGGCGTCCCACAAAGCAGCCAGCTCATCCAGCGCCGTGCCCCGCAGCAGGGTCTGGTACTGGTTATAGGCGGCTTTCAGGTTCTGTTCTGTCTGGGCGGCAGCACGGGCGCTTTCTCCCAGAGCTTCCAGCTCGGCCGCCAGCACACCGGCGCGGGCGCGGCGGGCGTCCAGACCGATATAGCGCTGGGGGGTGCGCAGCCGTTCCAGCCGGAAGGGGTGGTGGCGCAGAAGGTCGCGGGTGGCGCTGTCCGGATGCTGTTCCAGCGTATCGGGGGTGTCGCAGCAGACGATGCGGCCCAGAATGGTCTGGGCATACTGTGCAGCCAGCGGGTTTTCGCTGCTCACCTGCGCGGCAAGGCTGTCCGGGCCATACTTGTCGGCGCGGCGGTTGGCCTTGCGGATGCCCGGGGTGTCCAGCAGGCTGATGGGCCCGACTTTGTCCTTCAGGGCCACAAAGGCGCTCTTGGCGGCTTCGTAGTGGGCGGGCGGCACAAGGATATCAAAGCGGCGGTCCCCAAGGCAGGCCTCCACGCAGTCCTGCCAGCTCTCATCCTCCACGTTCAACAGCTCGCAGAAAATTTTTGCGTCCGGCTGCATGCCCCGGCTCTTCAGTTCGGCATTCACGGCGTCCCGCACCCGGGTGGCGGCATCGTCGTGGGGGTAGACCCACTTGCCGCCGGACACGGCGTCCAGCTCCGCACGCTTGCCGGTCTGCTCCCGGTGCAGGGCGGCGGTGTTCTGGCGGGCGGCAAAATAGGCTTCTTCCAGCGGCTTTTCCTGCGCGGAGAGCCACGCCGTCAGCTGCGGCAGCTCCTCGGCGGTGAGCGTTTCGGCCCGGATGCCGGACGCAAAGCCGCTGCGGCGCAGCACCGCCAGCAGGCTCTGGGTGCGGGCAAGGGCGCTCTCTGCCTTTTCAGCTTTGCGTGCGGCGGCGTCCAGTGCCGTTTTGCGGCGGGAAAGCTCCTCGGTCAGGGCGTCCAGTGCCCGGCCCTCGCCGCTGGCGCTGGCGGCACCGTGGGCGGAAAGATAGGCCCTGCGGGCTTCCGCTTCGGCGTTTTTGGCGTCCGCATAGCGGGCGTTCAGCTGTTCCAGCTGGCGGCGTCCCGCATCCAGATGCTCCTGCCAGACCGTCTGTTCCCCGCCGTCGGCAGCGGCGCGGGCCAGCAGCGCCGCGCCCCGGTTCACAAGGGTCTGGGTCTGCTTTTCGGCAGCTTCGCGGCCAAAGTTCACGATCTCTTCCAGCGCGTTGGCGCGGGTCTGGGCCTCGGCCAGCACGGCGTGCAGATTTTCCAGTTCCAGCCGGTCGCCCTGCAGCGCGTCCAGATCCAGCTCCGGCTGGGGCAGGATGTACTGGTACAAAAACTCCCGGAAGTTGGGGATCTCGTCCATGCTGGTGCCCATCTGGAACACCTCGTTGAACTTCTTGCCCAGCGGGCTGGACGCCCGCCCGATGCCCAGCGCACGGCAGATGCGGTCCCGCGCTTCGCTGGGGCTGCGGGTGTAGGAAAGGCGTCCTGTTTCGGGCTTGAAGTCCTCCTTGGCGCTGGGTGCGCCGGTGCGCGGGTCGATAAAGGGCAGCTGTTCCAGCGTGATGCCGTCCTCGGAGAGGTACCAGGTCTGGTCGCCGGGGTGCAGCTCCTGCATGGGGCCTTCGGACTCCACCCGCACCGCGATGACGAAGGGGGTGCGTTTTACGCTGTCCCAGAACTCGGCCCCGATGTAGGCCACGGTATGGCCCGGGCGGCGGTAAGCGTTCTCGCCGCGCTGCTTGGCGTGGACAGAGCCCTGCAGGGTGCGTCCGCTCTTTTTATTGCCCAGCGCATTGAAATTGCGGTTGGTGGTCAGGCAGTAGCGGATGGCGTCCAGAATAGTGGTCTTGCCCACGGCGTTGACGCCGATCATATAGGTCAGGCGGGCGCAGTCAAAGGTGACGTTTTCAAAATTGTGCCAGTTGATGAGTTTCAGCCGCTTGAGTTCGATCATTCTTCACCCTCCCCTGCTTCGTCTGCACGTTCGTATAAGCCAAGCTCTGTGCGGGTGCGGCCGCTCTCGGCGGCGGCATCCGCAAGGTCGGCGTCCGGCAGGGCCAGCAGTACAGTAGGAAATACTTCAATGCGGCTGTCCAGCCCGGTCAGCCGCCCCACAGGCCGCGCCAGATTGTACCGGCGCAGGGTGCGCATCAGGTTTTCCAGCGTTTTCTGGTCCAGACGGCGGGGCAGGTTCATCTTCTGCAGCTCGGTCTGCACCTCTTCCACCGTCACCAGCACTTCGTCTGCATTGACGGCAAGGCTCTCGCGCTTTTGCAGGTACAAAAGCCGCAGCACCAGCAGCAGGATGCTCTCGTATTTCAGCAGCCGGGCCTGACTGCCCTCGTGGCCGTTGACCAGCGCCGCCGCCTGCAGGGGTGCCGGGTACAGCAGCACCGAGTAGCCCAGCGGCGCGAACACGGCGCGGACCTCGTCCAGATGGTCCTGCACATAGAGATATTTTGCCCGCTGATCCTCCACGCTGCCCAGCAGAAAGCAGTGGTTCAGCAGGTAGTTTGCGGTTTCTTCCAGCATGTTAATGGTTGCCATTTTCTTCCTCCCTGCGGCGGGTGAGGACAAAGTCCTCAAAGCGGAAGCCGCCGCGCTCCACCCAATTGCCGGTGAGCTGAATGTCGTAGTCCCGGTGCGGCGACTGCGAGTAGGTGTGCAGGCCGATGATGCGGGCAAAATCGCCCGGGTATTCCTCTGCCAGCGCCGACGCGTTCACCTGCGGGCGGGCAGCAAGGGCCTGCCGGGCCAGCAGGGCCACGTTCTCCTCGGTGACGGCAAGGCGGGCGTAATCCAGCAGCAGCTGCTGTTCTCTGCGCAGCTGTTCCGGGTCAAAGACTTCGGTACGCACCGGAGCCAGCGGCTCGGCGGTGCGCTGGGCGGCGGGCGGGTAGAGGAATTTCTCCCCGAACACCGCCGCCGGGTACAGATGCAGCCGCTTTGCCACCGGGCCGTCGTCCGGCTCAAACAGCTGCTCCGGGGTGCGGATGTCCTCGGCGTAGCGGCGCAGCAGGGCGGTGACGCTGCCCTGCGACGAGCGGTCGCTCAGCAGCAGGAACTGTGCCCGCTGCACGGCCCGCTTGCGGTAGCGGATATGGCTGGCGTCGATCTGGCGCATGAGCAGGCTCATCTCTTCCAGCGCGTCCCGCTGCTTCTGCAGCAGGGCCTTTACCCGGGGCGCAGCCTCGTTTGGAGCGCAGCGCTCCACCCGGGCGTAGTCCAGCGCCAGCCGGGGCAGCTGGTTTTCCTCGCAGTCGTCCAGCTCTTCTTCCAGATAGGCGCGGTAGTTGAACAGGTTGTCGCTGGTCTTGAAGCGGTGGTAGGCCGCCGCCACCACCTTTTCCTCGTATTGGTCGAACAGTTCCAGCACCTCCTGCGGGGTGCGGTTGCGGGTGAGCCGGTCGATGTAGTGGCCGATGGAGGCATTGAGCGCCCGGAGAGAGCGGTTCAGGGCGTCAAGGTCGGAATCCACCTCCCGCAGAACGTTCTCGTAGGGGCTTTTTTCCTGCCCGATGCCGCCCAGCAGCTGCCACGCCTTGTACAGCTTGCCGGTGTAGGTGACCACGCGGGGGTTCAGGATCTCTTCCAGCGCTTCCAGCAGCGGGGCCACCTCCGGCACAAAGGCAAGGGACGCTTCACCCTCATAGCTGCCGGGAGTCTCTTCCAGCCAGCCGGTGCGGCGCAGCCGCAGCAGAAAGCCCACCGCCAGCGTGTGGGGGTCGCGGGTGGGCTGCTCGTCCTCATCGCCCGCACCGTCCGCGTCCAGCGCAAGGGGCTTTGCCAGCGCGGCAAAGTAATCTTCGGCACGGCTCACCGCCTCTGCCCGGGAGATGCTGTAGTCTGCCGTATGGCGGCATTCCTCCCAGAGCAGAAGCAGCAGCTCGGCATAAAACGCCCGGTTCGGCCCCGCCAGCGGGCGGAACAGCCGCGGGGACACCAGTTCAAACAGCTGCATGGAAACGTCCTTTCTGTCTTGGTTCGATACCCTTTTATTGTACCACAGCGGGCGGAGTTTGTCACAAAAAGGCGCAAAAAAGCGAACTCCCTCAGTCAAAGCCTGACGGCTTTGCCAGCTCCCTCGGGGAGGGAGCAAACCCTCTCCGTCATCGCTGCGCGATGCCACCTCCCCCGAAAGGGGGAGGTTTTACTCTGCTTACCGCCAGATAGCGAAAAGCTCCCCCTTTCGGGGGAGCTGGCACGGCGTAAGCCGTGACTGAGAGGGTTCACGCAAAAAACCCCGGAGGGCGGGTGCTCTCCGGGGCGGGATGTGATTCAATTACTGTGCAGATCAACCTTCCACTCTAACGCCGATAGCAACATAGGTCTTGCCGTCGATGGTCTTTGTGCCAACGCCCAGCGCGGTAAACTTGGCTGTATTACCAGCATGCGCTTTTATCCGAGCAAGGGTCAAAAATTTCGTAATGGTCGCCTCGTCCAGCGTGATCGTTTCTGCCTTATCCGCCTCATAGTAGGACTTCACAAACCCTTTTTCGGTGGAGTCGTAGCAAATCATTACCCAATCCTGGGTCTTTGCAGTCGGATCTTCTTTTTTCGTCCAAAGTTCATCCTTGTTCAGAGTTTCTTTGCCGGCCATATTTCCAATATGCTCGACAGCCAACTTCTTAATGTCGGCATTGTTTTCGAACTCCTCATCGTTTTTGAACTTCTCACGAAGAACTTTATTCAGTTCTGCCATATAGGCCTGCTCGACACTGGCTTCAAACTTCGCGGTGGCTGCATCGTTGCCGGTACCGCCGCACGCGGTGAGCATTGCCAGAACCATGATGCCGGCCAGAAGAACAGCCACAAGACGTTTCATCTTTTTCATGTTAGATTCCTCCATAATAAAATAAACTACAGGCCTTTTCCGCGTCCCAAACGCTCGGACGGCCTATGTTTATTTTACAACACACACACACCCGTGTCAATATGCAGACTCCCTATCGTTTCCAATCATTTTTGAGCCAATACGTCAGTTTGTTGGATACAAAAAGCCCCGGGGAGCGGGGTGCTCCACGGGGCAACAAAACTTTATTAACTATTAGTTATCCAATCTTGCCTTCACACTTGATGGCAATGCCAATATAAGTCTTGCCATTGGAGGTCGTGTAGGTTGCAACACCGACAGCTTTCATGTTAGAAAGATCTCCAGAAGGAGTGCCGGGGGTCGCATTCTTCAGGCCCTCATCCAGTTTTGCCTTGAATTCATCGTTAACTTCCAGCGGCTTTACACTTTTCAGCTTATCTTTTGTAACCGGTGTCAGCGTTTCACCCATTTTATTCGGGTCAAATACATACATCACAAAAGAAGCAGTCTTTTCAGCTTCATTCATCTTGAAGTCAGAAACACACTGCATGTATTGGGCATTTTCGCCTTCACCCTGCTGCACATACGGAACATCTTCTGCTTTGATAACGCCGGTATCATCCGTTTTGGCCAGAACAGCACGAACCTTGCTCTGCAGATCGGCATTATTGCTGTAGCTTGTGCCATTGACAGTATTCAGGTACTGCAGCACCTTGCTCTCGATCTCATTCGAGCTGCTTCCACCGCCGCCATTGCCACCGCACGCGGTGAGCATTGCCAGAACCATCACGCCGGCCAGAAGGGCGGCTGCGAAACGCTTGAACATTTTCATTGTAATGTTCCTCCTGCTTTCAAATTCTGACGGTTTGGGCGACCCCAAATCGCTTTACCCGTCTGAATTTATTTTAGCCATACCCCCCCCCGCATGTCAACAGGCATATCGCCCAAATTCCGCAGTTCTTTTTGGCAATTGTCCCCAAACGCAAAAAAGCCCCGGAGGGCGGCCTTGCAGCCACGCTCCGGGGGAAAAGGTGAGAAATTTTTACTTATTGACGTTCTTGATGCGGATGGAAACACCAATGTAGCTCTGCTCGTTGTTGCCCTTGACCACAACGCCTATATTCGACCAGTCGCCGTTCTGGTTCACCGTGACATTATGATCCGTGTCAACATGCTCCGAGATCTTCTTCAGTACCGCGTTCAGAAGGGTGTCCTTATAGTCATACCGGGCGGTGATGGTGATGACCAAATCATCTCCCACGTCATCTGCATGGAACTCGAACGCCGTCAGATAACCAGCAATCTTGAATTTCGCATCAAGATTCTTGCGATCCATGTTCAAGTGCCCCTCCGCTATTGCACGAAGGCCTTCATCGTTCGTCACAACAGCATTGCTGTGGTCTTTTTTGACCAGACTGATTACTTTATCTTCCTCAGTCTTTTTGGTAGCCATGCCATCACCGCCACCGCCGCCACAGGCGGTGAACAGGAGCATGGTCAGCGCGCCTGCCAGAAGCAGGGCAACGATCTTGGAAAGCTTCTTCATAGGGTATCCCTCCAGTCTGATGATTTTGTGGATATGTTTCGCAGTTCAAAAGGCTGCGCCCCTTTCGGGGTGCTCCTCTTGCCTTGATTATATCCAACTGGAGTCGGAATTGTCAATGGGGAAGTTTCCCAAAAACAGGAAGGCTTCTTCGTGAAAAAGGCACGAAAACAGGTGCTATTTGTTGCGGTATTGTAATTGTTATACCGGACTTCGCAAAGAATCTTTGCCGTCTGACATTTCCTGCCAGACGCCGGAGACGGAACCCTGTTTTTGCGGCAGAAACAGCCCGCTTAAATTTGGACGGATGTTGTGGGCTGGGCGCTGCCGCCGCGGCTCCCCAGACGGTACTTGAAATCCCCATAGCCAAAGTGCGCCAGACGCCGGAGCGTCCCATCCGCGCACAGCTGCCAGATGTCCGGCAGGGGCATCCCGTTGAAGGTGTTGTTCTTGCAGGTGGAATAGATGGCCATATCGCCGAAGATGAGCCGCTGCCCCTCGGTGAGGGGGGCGGCAAAGCTGTAATCGCCGATCACATCTCCCGCAAGGCAGGTGGGCCCGCCCAGACGGACGGTGCAGGGCTTCTCCCCCGGTTCGCCCGCGTCCAGCAGGGGCGGGCGGTAGGGCATCTCGATGACGTCCGGCGTGTGGCAGGCGGCAGACAGATCCAGAATGGCAAGGCTGGTATCGCCGTTTTGCAAAGTGTCCAGCACCGTGGTGACGAGATAGCCCGCGTTCAGCGCCCATGCCTCGCCCGGCTCCAGATACACCTGAACGCCGTATTTTGCCTGCATCCCGGTGATGCATTTTTCCAGCAGGGACAGGTCATAATCCGGGCGGGTGATATGGTGTCCGCCGCCGAAATTGAGCCACTTCATGCGGGGCAGAAGGTCGCCGAAGGCGGCTTCCACCGCCGGGAGCGTCTCGGCCAGCGCATCGGCGTTCTGCTCGCACAGGGTGTGGAAGTGCAGGCCGTCCAGCAGGGCGGGCAGCTCCGGGTGCTGCTGCAGGGCGGCATCCCACTGGGCGCGGGTGGTGCCAAGGCGGCTGCCCGGGGCGCAGGGGTCGTAGATCTCATGGCCGTCCTGCGTGGAGCGCTGCGGATTGATGCGCAGGCCCACGCTTTTGCCTGCCGCCTTTGCCGCCGGGCCGAACTTTGCCAGCTGGCTGGGCGAGTTGAACACGATGTGGTCGGCGTACTGCAGCAGCTCCGGGAACTCGTCCGCCCGGTAGGCCGCGCAGAACACATGGTTCTCCTTCTCCGGCAGCTCCTCCCGGCCAAGGCGGCTCTCGTACAGGCCGCTGGCTTCGGTGCCTGCCAGATAGGGCGCCAGCACCGGGTAGAGATCAAAGTTGGAGAATGCTTTCTGCGCCAGCAGGATGCGGCAGCCGGTGCGCTGCTGCACCCCCAGCAGAATTTCGCCGTTGCGGCGCAGCTGTGCTTCATCCAGCAGATAGCAGGGCGTGGGCAGAGAGGCCAGTGCTTCCTCTGTCAGGTTTGCAAGGCCCGCAAAGGGCGGGCGGCTGTCGTGCACCTGCATCAGTCCACCAGAGCCGGGCTGTGGCTCTCGGAACGGGGCAGGCCGTACTTGTCCAGAGCGTCCAGATACGGGTCCGGATCAAACTCTTCCACGGTGTGCACGCCCTTGGTGGTCCACTTGCCGGTGAGCAGCATCAGTGCGCCGCACATGGCAGGCACGCCGGTGGTGTAGCTGATGGCCTGACTGCCCACCTCTTTGTAGCACTCCTGATGGTCGCAGACGTTGTAGATGTAGTAGGTCTTTTCCTTGCCGTCCTTTTTGCCGGTGAAGATGCAGCCGATGTTAGTCTTGCCCTTGGTGCGGGGGCCGAGGCTGGCGGGGTCCGGCAGGAGCGCTTTCAGGAACTGGATGGGCACGATCTCCTGACCATTGAAGTTGACCGGGGTGGTGGACAGCATGCCCACATCTTCCAGACAGCGCATGTGATCCAGGTAGCTCTGGCCGAAGGTCATGAAGAAGCGGATGCGCTTTGCCTCCGGGATGTTCTTGGCAAGGGACTCGATCTCCTCGTGGTGCAGCAGATACATATCCTTGTCGCCCACCTGATCGAAGTTGTACTCCCGCTTGATGCTCATGGCCGGGATCTCCACCCAGTGGCCGTTCTCCCAGTAGCTGCCGGGAGCAGACACCTCGCGCAGGTTGATCTCCGGGTTGAAGTTGGTGGCAAAGGCATAGCCGTGGTCGCCGCCGTTGCAGTCCAGAATGTCGATGGTGTCGATGGTGTCGAACTCGTGCTTCTTGGCGTAGGCGCAGTAAGCCTGGGTCACGCCCGGGTCGAAGCCGCTGCCCAGCAGGGCGGTCAGACCGGCTTCCTCGAACTTCTTGGCGTAGGCCCACTGCCAGCTGTAATCAAAGTAGGCAGAGAAACCGGCCTCCTTGCAGCGCTTCTCGTAGATGGCGCGCCACTGGGGGTCATCGGTGTTCTCCGGCTCGTAGTTGGCGGTATCCATGTAGTTGACGCCGCAGGCAAGGCAGGCGTCCATGATGGTCAGGTCCTGATAGGGCAGGGCGATGTTCATTACGAGGTCGGGCTGATACGCCTTGATGAGGGCAATGACCTCTTCCACCTTGTCGGCGTCCACCTGTGCGGTGGTGATCTTGGTGGCGGTCTTGGGAGCCAGCTCTGCAGCCAGCTTGTCGCACTTGGACTTGGTACGGCTGGCGATGCAGATCTCGGTGAACACCTCGGGCACCTGACAGCACTTGTGGATGGCAACGGAGGCCACGCCGCCGCAGCCGATGATCAGAACTTTGCTCATTGTGATATCTCCTTTATTTTGAAACGATTATTCCACTTCTTCCAGCATCTGTTCCAGAAATGCCGGCAGGTAAAATGCACCCACATGCAGCTTGGTGGTGTAGTAGCGGGTGCGCATGTTCAGGGCCTTCCATGCTGCCGCATCCAGATCATCGATGGGATGATACTTCTTGCTTGCAAAGCCGAACAGCCAGTAGCCCGCGGCAAAGGTGGGGATGTGGGCCTGATACACCCGGCTGATGGGGAAGGTGCTGGCAATGCGCTTGTGGCTGCGCTGCATGGCGCTGGCGTCCTCGGCGTAGAAGGGGCTGCCCTGCTGGTTGACCATGATGCCATCCTCTTTCAGGGCGTTGAAGCAGCTGCCGTAGAACTCGCGGGTGAACAGGCCCTCGGAGGGGCCGAAGGGATCGGAGGAGTCCACGATGATAAGGTCGTACTCCTCCTCGCAGCGGCGGATGTACTTGAGGGCGTTCTCAAAGTAGATGTGCACCCGGCGGTCATCCATGCGGCAGGCATTGCCGGGCAGGTAGGCGCGGCAGGCTTCCACCACCTGCGGGTCCATCTCCACAAGGTCGATGCGCTCCACCCGGTCGTAGCGGGTCAGCTCCCGCACCACACCGCCGTCACCGGCACCGATGACAAGGATATCCTTGGCCTCCTTGTGCACCGCCATGGGCACGTGCACGATCATTTCATCATAGATGAACTCGTCCCGCTCGGTCAGCATCACGTTGCCGTCCAGCGTGAGCACCCGGCCAAACTCCGGGGTCTCAAAGATGTCGATGCGCTGGTAATCGCTCTGCCGGGAATAGAGCTGTTTGTTCACCCGGATGCTGTGCTTTACGTCCGGGGTGTGAAACTCCGAAAACCAAAATTCCATCTGCGTTCCCTCCTTATGCCAGAACGTTCAGCCGCTCGATGTCCGGGTCCTCGGGGCCGGTCATGCTGCAGCCCTTGGCCTTGGCGTACTCGATGTAGTTCAGGATCTCCTTTGTGATGCGCTCGCCGGGGGCCAGAATGGGGATGCCCGGCGGGTAGCACATGACGAACTCGCTGCACACCATGCCCTCGGTCTCCCGGAGAGGCAGGCTCTTTTTGGGGGCATAGAAAGCCTCCTGCGGGCTGGCGGCCACAACGGGGTCGATGTATTCCTGACTCAGCAGGCCGGAGCCGTCGGTCTGGTAGCGGCGCTTGATCTCGGCCAGTGCGCTGACCAGACGCTCCACCTCCTGCGGGCGGTCGCCGATGGAAAGATAGGCAAGGATGTTGCCGATATCGCCGAACTCGATCTGGATGTCGTACTCGTCCCGCAGGATGTCGTAGACCTCGATGCCCGCAAGGCCGATGTCCAGCGTGTGGACGCTGAGCTTGGTGGTGTCAAAGTCAAAGACGGAGTTGCCGTTGCACAGCTCCTTGCCAAAGGCGTAGTAGCCGCCCACGGCGTTGATCTCCTCACGGGCATACTCGGCCATGTCTGCCACCTGATGGAACACCTGCCGGCCCCGCAAAGCAAGGTTGCGGCGGGAGATATCCAGACTGGACATGAGCAGGTAGCTGCCGGAAGTGGTCTGGGTCAGGTTGATGATCTGGCGCACATAGCCCGGGTGCACGTTGGGGCCGATGAGCAGCAGGCTGGACTGGGTCAGGCTGCCGCCGCTTTTGTGCATGGAAACGGAAGCCATATCCGCGCCCGCCGCCATGGCAGACACCGGCAGGCCGCCGCCGAAGTAGAAGTGGGTGCCGTGGGCTTCGTCCGCAAGGCAGAGCATCCCGGCGTCGTGGGCCATCTTGACGATGGCGCGCAGGTCGGAGCAGATGCCGTAGTAGGTGGGGTTATTCACCAGCACAGCCACCGCATTGGGATGCTCCCGGATGGCCTTTTCCACCTGTTCCCGCTTCATGCCCAGCGAAATGCCAAGGCGCTTGTCCACCTCGGGGTTCACATACACCGGCACCGCGCCGCACAGCACCAGCGCGTTCAGCACGCTGCGGTGCACGTTGCGGGGCAGGATGATCTCATCGCCCCGCTTGCAGGCGGTGAGCACCATGCTCTGCACACTGCTGGTGGTACCGCCCACCATGAGGAACGCGTGGGCAGCGCCAAAGGCGTCTGCGGCCAGCTCCTCTGCTTCCCGGATAACCGATACCGGGTGGCAGAGATTATCCAGCGGCTTCATGCTGTTCACGTCCACACCCACGCACTGCTGGCCCAGAAAGGCCGTCAGCTCCGGGTTGCCGCGGCCCCGCTTGTGTCCGGGCACATCAAAGGGCACCACCCGCATCTTCCGGAACCGCTCCAGCGCCTCGTAAATGGGGGCGCGGTTCTGGTTGAGCTTTTGTTTTTTGTTCATCCATTCCACCTCTTTTTTACGACCCGGCACACAAAAAAACACGGGCCGGCTGAACAGCACAAAGACCGTTCTGCTGACCCGTGAAGGCAGTTCCCAATGTTCCCCTGCCCAAAGCGCGCCAAATTTCCCGGCGCATTGCGCGGGAAACAGAAGCAGGCTATTGCGGCAGGACATTGAGATGAAGTTTTGTCAGAGTCTATATAGCACTTACTACTTTTACTACTCTTATTGACCGTTTCACAAGTCAGCGCAGCGGGCGCTGTTCGGTTTGTAAGAAACCAACTTATAAAATTTGAGCTTTGAACTCAATCAATAATGGCAGCTTGCGCCGCCGGTCGGCAGTGGACCCGGCTGTCCGTATGGCCTTAGCCCCCGCGGGGCGGTCCAAGGTAAATTGCTTTGAAAAGACTCTGACACGCTTCGTCTCTCAAAATCGTGTGTTATCTTATCATGGGTTTGGGGGAATGTCAATATTTTGACAAAAATTTTTCGCCAAATGTGGTAAAGAGTCATACTATCGCTCTCAGGTGTGGGCTGCCAGATACTCCACCCAGACGCTGTAACCGTCTGGCTTTACATGGTAGCCGTCCGGCTGGGCGTACGCGGCTTTCAGGTCGCCGTTTTCATCGGCCAGTACCTCCCACAGGTTGAGGAAGATGCAGTTCTTCTCCAGCGCGATGGCCGCCAGCTCATCGTTGATCTGGCACAGCCGCTCCTTGTACAGGCCGGGGTGCTTTTCCCGCACTTCGGGCCGGACCGGGGTGATGGACTGGACATAGAGAGTGGTGTTGGGCAGCGACTGGGAGACCATATCCAACATCAGGCGGTAATAGGTCAGAAAGCTGCTGTAATCGTCGTCCCGGTTGAGGACGTTGGTGCCCAGCAGAATGTACAGCGCCCGGGGCTGCTGGGCGGCCAGAACATCCATGGGGATCTCTGCCACACCGTCGGCCCGCTTGCAGGTGGTGCCATTGACCACGGCGTTGGGGCCCACGCCTTTATAAGCACAGAAATGCGCGTTGGGCAGGCCGTTTTCATACATCTGCATCCCCTGGGTCAGGCTGTCGCCCAAGAACCACACGTCCGAAAACCAGCTGCGGTCCACGGCCTCCGAGGCGGGCTGCGCCGCCAGCCGGAAATCCATGGCCGTGGTGCCGTCGGCCTGGGTCTGGACGCTCAGGCGGCGGGCCGGTGTGTAGCTGATGGTGTTCCACTCGGTGCCGGTGAGCTCCTGCTGCAAAATGGTGGGGCCCTCCACGGGATTCGGGCGCTGGTCGCGGTGGAGGCGCTTCCAGAGCACGCCCACGGAAATGAGCAGCACCAGCAGTACCAGCAAGGCAACAGCGGTAAACATCCGGCGCCAGCGGCGGTGCAGGATGCGGCGGCGGTATTCCTGATAATCAGCCATAAAAGTTCCCCCGTTCGTGTGGTGATCTCCAACCCTATTATACAGCGCCCTGGCAGCAGGCGCAAGCCGTGAAAAATTGTGCAAGAGTCCGTCTATCTATTGCACAAGGGGCGCGGATTATGGTATACTAAACTGAATCTAAACGATAGGGAGGCTTTCACGATGCCATTTACACCGAAACTGACTTATAAAGGCAAGCCCCTCGTCCGCAAGGACAACGAGCTGTATTACGGCCGTATGACCGACCCTTATGTGCTTTACCTGCAGATCCTTTCCACAAAACAGAGCGGCAATATGCAGGTAGCCGATAAGGTTCATTTGCAGCTTCTCTCCACCGACGAGACCAAGACGCCGGAAGCTCGTGTTGCCCGCCAGACCACCAAGAACGGTCTGTACAACGCACTGGATATTGGCAGCATCTGGCTGCAGAAAGCAAACGAGAACCACTGAGCCGCACGCCCGCGGCCGTGAGCCCCGCATGGAAAAGAGCCGTGCCCGCACCGCTGCGGGGCGGCTTTTTTTGCTGTGTACAGGTACTTTACGCTGGCACGCGGTTTGTGATATACTATCCATAACTATGCAAGAAAAAGGCAGGAATCATCCGTTATGATACAAGACCCGAACATCCATTATCTGGACAACGCCGCCACCACCATGGTAGCCCCCGAGGTGGCGGACGTCATCGACAAGGCCATGCGGGAGCACTGGGCAAACCCCTCGTCCCTGTACGCCCCCGGGGCCCGGAGCGAGGAGGCCCTCAACGCGGCCCGGGCGGCGGTGGCCCGCACCTTTGGCTGCAAGCCCAAAGAGCTCTATTTCACCTCCTGCGGCAGCGAGAGCAACAATCTGGCCCTGCTGGGCGCGGCGCTCACCCGCAAATTCGGCAAGGGCATCGTGGTGTCCGGGTTCGAGCATCCCAGCGTGCAGAAGCCGCTGGAGCGCCTGGCCGCCATGGGCTATGACGTCACCGTGGTCAATCCCAGGGCAGACGGTACCCTCAGCATCGACGAGATGCTGGAGCATGTGGACAAAAACACCATCCTTGTGGCCTGCATGATGGTCAACAACGAGATCGGCACCCGGAACGATGTGGAGCGCCTGGCCGCCGAGGTCAAGCGCCGCAACAGCCGCACCATCGTCCATGTGGACGCCGTGCAGGCCTGGATGCGGGTGCCCCTCAAGCTGGCCAACATTGATACCCTGTCGGTCAGCGGCCACAAGATCCACGCGCCAAAGGGCATCGGTGCCCTCTACCTGAGCGACCGCATCGTGCAGGCGTTCCAGCCGCCTTACCTCGGCGGCGAGCAGGAGCGGGAAATGCGCCCCGGCACCGAGAACCTGCCCTACGCCATGGGTCTGGCAGCCGCTGCCACCCGGCTGGCCAAGACCATGAAGAGCCGGGACACGGCGGTCCGCACCCTGAACGCCCGGCTGCGGGAGGGGCTGAAAGCGTTCCCGGAAGTGGTCCTCAACAGCCCGGAGAACGCGGTGCCGGAGGTGCTCAATTTCAGCGAGAACTGCATCAAGAGCGAGACGATGCTGGCTTATCTGGCCGAAGAACAGATCTATGTTTCCTCGGCCAGCGCCTGCGGGCGGGGCCAGCCCAGCCACACGCTGGCGGCCATGGGCCGGGACCCGCTGGCCATCGACACGGCCATCCGCGTTTCGTTCTGCGCCGACAACACCCCGGAGGACGTGGACGCGTTCCTCAACCGCTTTGAAGACGGCATGAAGCATTTACAGAGAATGAGGAGATAATATGAGAGAAGTGATTATGGGCTATCAGGGCGAAATGTCCCTGAAAGGCCTCAACCGCAACCAGTTTGAGTCGGCCATGATGAAAATTCTGCGCTACCGCCTCAAGACCGTGGGCAAGTTCCGGGTGTACTGCACCCAGTCCACGTTCTACATGGAGCCCGAGGAAGAGGACATCGACATGGACCTCGCGTTCGACCGGGTCAAGACCGTCTTTGGTCTGGCTGCCCTGAGCCGTGCCGTGGTCTGTGAGAAAGATTTTGACACCATCTGCCAGACGGCGGAGGATTATCTGGGCGACAGTCTCCACGGCATCCGCACCTTTAAGGTGGAGGCCCGCCGCGCCGACAAGAGCTTCCCCATGACCAGCCCGGAGCTGATGCGGGAGCTGGGCGCTTACCTGCTGGGCAAGCACAATTACCTCAAGGTGGATGTCCACAACCCCGATTTTAAAGTGATTGTAGAAGTCCGGGATTACGGCGCGTATATCCACGGCCCGAAGATCCCCGGTGAGGGCGGCCTGCCCGTGGGCACCTCGGGCCGCGCGCTCAACATGCTCTCCGGCGGCATCGACAGCCCGGTGGCCGCTTACCGGATGGCAAAGCGCGGCCTCGGCCTGGACCACATCCATTTTGCGTCCCCGCCGTACACCTCGGAGCGCGCCAAGCTCAAGGTCAAAGCTCTGGCCCAGCTCATCACCCCCTATACCGGCAGCACCAACCTGTTTGTGGTGCCCTACACCAAGCCGCAGGAGTACATCCGGGACAACGCCCCGGACGTGCTGTTCACCGTCCTCATGCGCCGCAGCATGATGCGCATTGCCAACGTCATCGCCAAGAAGCAGGGCTGTGAGGCCCTCGTCACCGGCGAGAGTCTGGCCCAGGTGGCAAGCCAGACCGTCAAGGCCCTGCAGTGCACCGATGCCGCCCAGGACCTGCCCATCCTCCGCCCCCTCATCGGGATGGACAAGACCGAGATCATCGAGACGTCCCGCCACATCAATACCTTTGAGACCAGCATCCTGCCCTACGAGGATTGCTGCACCATCTTTACCCCGCCGCACCCGAAGATCCGCCCCGAGCTGGACGAGATCTTAGAGGCCGAGGCTGGGATGCCGGGCCTGGCCCAGCTGGAAGCCGAGGCTGCCGAGAACGCCGAGCGCATCCGGATCCGGATCACCGACGACGTGGATTTTGTGGGGTGAGACGATGACGGCAGAGATCATCAGTGTGGGCACCGAGCTGCTGCTCGGCAACATCCTCAACACCAACGCCCAGTACCTGAGCCGGGAGCTGGCCGACCTGGGCATCACCGTCCAGCGGGAGAGCACCATTGGCGACAACCATGGCCGTTTGGCGGATTTCGTCAACGAGGCCAAGAGCCGCTGTGATCTTCTGGTCTTCACCGGCGGCCTGGGCCCCACGGCAGACGACCTGACCAAGGAGACGGTGGCTGCCTGCTTTGGGGACGAGCTGGCCTTTGACGAAGCCGAGTGGGAGAAGATCACCCGCTTTTTTGCCCGCTCCGGTCGGGAGACGACCCCCAACAACCGCAAGCAGGCCATGGTGCCCACCAAAGGGCATAAGATCATCAACAACCACGGCACCGCCCCCGGTGCCTGGTTTGAGCAGGAGGACCATTGCGCTGTGCTGATGCCCGGCGTGCCCCACGAGATGAAAGCCATGTGGACCGAGAGCGTCCGCCCGCTGCTGCTGGCGCGGCAGAACTGCACCCTCCACTCCGTCACCCTCCGGGTGCTGGGCGGCGAGAGCAACATTGAATACCGGGTAAAGCACCTGCTGGAAAACGCCAACCCCACCGCCGCCATCTACTGCAAGACGGGGGAGTGTGAGATCCGCATCACGGCCCGGGCCTCCTCGGAGGAGGACGGCGAAAAAATGTGCCGCGCATACGCCACAAAGTTCTATGATCTGCTGGGCGACGCGGTGTATGATGAAGACGTAGCCGGACTGGAAGAGACGGTGGTGCGCACCCTGAAAGAGCAGGGGCTCACTCTCTCCACTGCCGAGAGCTGCACCGGTGGCATGATCGCCCAGCGCGTTACCTCGGTGTCAGGCTCCAGCGAGGTGTTCGGCTATGGCTTTGTGACCTATTGGGAGCAGGCAAAGACCAGGCTGGTGGGCGTGGAGCCGGAGGTCATCGCAAAATACAATGTGGTGTCCGCCCCGGTGGCAGCCCGGATGGCACTGGGGGCCGCTGCGGCCTCCGGTTCGGACATCGCCGTCAGCGTGACGGGCGTTGCCGGGCCCACAGGCGGCGATGAAGTCCGCCCGGTGGGCACGGTCTACCTTGGCGCTGCCCGGGGCGATACCGTCTATGTCCAGAAGCTCTTTGTCTCCCGCCCGGACCGTGCCCTGGTCCGCGCCCGTGCCGCACAGGCTGCGCTGGCGCTGGCCCTGCGGCTGGCGCAGGGGAAAGTACCTGCCCACACAAAGCCCCTCGCCGCCTCGGAGCAGCACAGCGCCGCCGCGCTGGATGCCCTCAACGAGGCGTTTCTGGCAGAGTAAACTTTGCTAGGGGGAATCCGGTTTGGCCGAAGAAAAGACAAGCTGTGTGCTGCGCCTGTTTGGCGCGCCGCAGGGGCAGCTGGCAGGGGCTGTGGGGCAGTTTGCGCCCCAGTGGAAGACGCAGGCCCAGTGGAAGAGCCGCGGCGGGGAAACGCTGCTGGCCCTCCAGGCGGCCAGCCCCTCGGGGCTGAAAAAGGCCGCTCAGAGTTTACAGGCTCAATTTGAGGCGGATCTGTACGGGGCAGGGGATACCAGCCTTGCCGCTGCGGTGGTCAACGCACTGGAGACCCATGACCGCCTGCTGGTCTGCAGCGATGCCGCCGCCGGAGCTCTGCTGGAAGCACGTCTGGAAACAGTGCCCGGGGCCGAAAAGGTCTTTGACTTTGGGGCACTGAGCTACGCCCACCCTAAGGCCGGGCCTCAGATCGAGAAACGGGCTCGTGCCCGTTTCAAAGCGGAAGAGCCGGATGCCGTCCGGCTGGCCCTTGCCCGGGCGCAGGCAGCCCGGCGGGTGGTGGGCTCAGAGCTGGCCGCAGGCTGCGCGGAGCGGGGAAGTGAGAAAGTCCTCGTTCTGAGCAGCAAAAAGGGCTGCTGGCTCCGCACGGTGCCGTCTTCTGACAACGCCGCACTCTGGCTGTTGGATATGATCCGCCGTGCCGCCTGTGATTACCCGCAGGCGGAGGGGACGGGCTTCCTGCCCGCCCGCAAAGCGGCCCAGAACGGTCCGGCCCCGGAGGCGGGAACGAATGCTGCCAAACCGGAAAACCCCCGCAGAAAGCACCACAGAGGCCGTTGGCTGCTGGTGCTGCTCCTGCTGGCTGTGTTGGGGGCCGCAGTCTGGTACCAGTACGCCATGGGCGGCGATTGGGCAAAGCTTGCCCAGCTGCCCCAGCGCATCCAGACACAGGGGCTGGACGCCCTGAAAAACTTCTGGCAGGCTTACCAGCCCAAACCGGGAACAGAACTGATATAACATCGATCAGGCTCCCCTGACAGGGGAGCTCCGCGACATGCCCGCGCAGCGGGATGGAGCGGTGAGAGGTTAAATTTCAAATAAACGCACAAAACCCCGCCGCAGAGGGATGTTTCCCAATGCGGCGGGGTCTTTGTGTTAAAATACAGGCAAGCAGCGGTTCAACTGCTTACAGCTGGCTCTCGTACTCCTTGCGGTAGGCTTCCAGCTCTTTCTGGTTGCCGTAAACAAAGTGTCCGTTGGCGATCTCTTCCCAGACCGGCTTGTCCACGCTGTAATCGTGGCAGGAGGGGTCGTACACGAGGAGCTTTTTCTGCTTCTCGAGGCCCGGGTCCGGGATGGGAACAGCACTCAGCAGCGCCTTGGTGTAGGGGTGCAGGGGATGGAGGAACAGCTCTTCAGCCTCTGCCAGCTCCACGATGCGGCCCTTGCTGATGACGGCGATGCGGTCCGAGATGAAGCGGACCACCGACAGGTCATGGGCGATGAACAGGTACGTCAGGCCGCGGGTCTTCTTCATCTCGTTCAGCAGGTTCAGCACCTGTGCACGGATGGAGACGTCCAGTGCGGAGATGGGCTCGTCGGCCACGATGAACTCCGGCTCCATGACCAGCGCGCGGGCAATGCCGATACGCTGGCGCTGGCCGCCCGAGAACTCGTGGGGGAAACGGGAAGCAAACTCCGGCAGCAGGCCAACCTCATGCAGAGCGTCCATCACTTTCTCATGCAGGTCGTTCTGGTCCTTGTACAGGTGGTGGTTGAGCAGGCCCTCCGCCACGATGTACTCCACCTTGGCACGCTCGTTCAGAGATGCCATGGGGTCCTGGAAGATCATCTGCACTTTGCGGATGACCTCACGGTCCAGCTCTTTGGGAATTTTGCCGTTGATCTTCTGGCCCTTGAAATAGATGTCGCCGCCGGAAGTGGGGTTGATGCGGCAGATGGCACGGCCAATGGTGGTCTTGCCGGAGCCGGACTCACCCACCAGCGAGAACGTCTCGCCCTTGTAGATGTCAAAATTGACATGGTCCACGGCCACAAATTTCTTTTTGCCAGAGCCAAAGGTGATCTGAAGGTCTTTCAGCTCAATCAGCTTTTCGCGCTCAGCCATTGAAGTTGGAACCTCCCATCTTTCCCATTTTCTCGCGCAGGTTCTGGATGGAGTGCGGGCGCTCCATCTTGGGAGCACGCGGGTCCAGATACCAGGTCTTTGCTGCGTGGGTCTCGCTTACCTGGAAGAACGGAGGTTCTGCCACAAAGTCGATGGCCAGCGCATGTTTGTTGCGGGGTGCAAATGCATCCCCCTTGATCTCGTTGAACAGGTTCGGCGGGGTGCCGTCGATGGTGGGCAGGGCCTCACCCTTGGTGCCCAGCTGCGGCAGCGCCTGCAGCAACGCCCAGGTGTAGGGGTGCCATGCGTCGTAGAAGATCTCTTCCACGGTGCCGTACTCGACGATCTGGCCCGCGTACATAACGGCCACGCGGTCGGCCACGTTTGCCACAACGCCCAGGTCATGGGTGATGTAGATGACCGACATGCCCAGCTCTTTCTGCAGGTCACGGATCAGCTGCAGGATCTGCGCCTGAATGGTCACGTCCAGTGCGGTGGTGGGCTCGTCGCAAATCAGGATCTGCGGGCGGCAGGCCGCTGCAATGGCGATGACGACACGCTGGCGCATACCGCCGGAGAACTCGTGAGGGTACTGTTCGTAACGGCGCTCAGGGTCAGGGATGCCGACCTTGGCCAGCATCTCGATGGCAGCCTTTTTGGCGGCCTCGCCGTGCAGACCCTGGTGGTGCTCAATGCTCTCCTGGATCTGCTTGCCGATCTTCTTCAGCGGGTTCAGGCTGGTCATGGGGTCCTGCATGACCATGGCGATCTTTTTGCCGCGGATGCCCAGCCAGTCTTTCTCGGTGAACTTGGTCATGTCGCGGCCCTCGTACATGATGGAACCGCCGGTGATCTTACCGTTGACATCCAGCATACCGACGAAGGTCTTGGTGAAAA